>ERZ761602.702-NODE-702-length-68610-cov-16.019138_pt1 | contig 68610 bp, 59 predicted proteins | sample MGYA00512165_ERZ761602 | MGnify/ENA primary metagenome ERZ761602 (study PRJEB28899, sample SAMN02445085) | bioreactor sludge metagenome | biome: EBPR sludge; isolation source: Thorneside wastewater treatment plant | place: Australia: Brisbane, Thorneside...
CCCCTACTCCTTCCAGAAGAACTTCCAGGGATTGCGCTTGAGGTCGCGGATCAGCTCGCGGACGTCGACGTAGACGTCGTCCTTGGTGAGCAAGGCGCCGGCGGTGCCCTTGCCCTTGCGCAGATCGGTGACCATGCCGTCGACGTTGTCGATGAGGCCGCCGGCCTTCTGGGCGGCGGTCGCCGCCTTGTCGGCGACCGTGATCGCGCGCTCGACACGATCCTCGGTGACGATGCCGGTCACGCGGCGCCCGTCCTGGAGGAGCGCGACCGCCTCGGGCGTCACGGTGTCGATCGCCTTCTTGCCGGAGACGAGGAGGGCATCGGCGTCGCCGACGGTCTTCCTCACCATCGCCGGATCGAGCCCGGCGTTGACCTTGGACAGCGTCTCGTTGGCCTCGGCGGCCAGCTCGCTCGTCGACGTGATGAGGCGCCCGACCTGCTCCTTGTTCTCGCGCAGGAGCTGGTCGACCGAGCCGACCGCGCTCGCGCTGTTCTGGAGCAGGTTCTTGATCGTGTCCCGGTCCTCGGTGAGCACCTCCGACAGCGAGTCGAGGACGTCGTAGAGCCGCGACAGCACGAGGTCCGTGCGCGGCGGGTTCCGCCCCACGACCTTGCTCCCGGCCGCGAGCGGCGGGTCGTCCCAGTTCCTCCCCGGCACGATCTCCAGGTACTGCTCGCCGAGCACACCCGCGGTGTTGATGAAGAACTCGGCGTCCTTCCGGATCGACTCGCGCGCCTGGTTCTCGATCCAGGCCTCGACCCGCACGTACACGCGCCGCCCGGCCTTCTCGTCGAGCTTGCCGCCCATGAAGCGAACGTCCTCGATCTTGCCGACCTTGATGCCGGCGACCTTCACGGGCGCGCCCGGCTGCAGGTTGCCGCTGTAGTCGTAGTCGACGTAGAGGGTGTAGCCGCTGGACAGCGAGAAGTTGCCCAGGACGAACACGAACGCCACGAGGATCACCGCGGCGACGATGATCAGGAGTCCGACCCGGAACTCGAGGCCGCGCTCACGCATGGGTTGCGCGAACCTAACACGGTGCGGCAATGGCGGCCTACGGCCGAGGCTGTGAGGCTATCGCCTTACAGCGGCCTCGGGCCTCGGAGGCTGTGAGGCTATCGCCTCACAGCGGCCTCGGGCCTCGGGCCTCGGGGGTCAGATGGCGTCCGGCTCGGCGTCGGTCGGGGCGTCGACGGCGGCATCGACCGCCGCGTCGATCATGGCGGCGTCGATCATCGCGCCGTCGATCACCCGGGCGTCGATCATCGCGCCGTCGGTCTCGGCGCCGTCGGTCTCGGCGGCGTCGACCGGCACGTCGGGCGCGTCGACCTCGACGGCGTCGGCGGTGACGTTCCCGGCGCAGACCGGCGGGCTCGCGCCCAGGTCGCAGACCAGGCCGGCGGCGCACTCGGCCGAGGCGACACATTCCTCGCCAGCGGCCTTCAGCTCCGATCCGCCACACCCGATCGCCAGCACGAGCAGCGCGATGGTGTACCGCATGGGCCCGAGCTTAACGTAGATCGGGCCTCAGGTAGCGAGAGTTCGCCCCTGAGGGGCCTACGGGCGGACCAGATCGGCCGGCGCCGTCGCGAAGTTCAGCTCGACCGAGATGCCGTCGACGAAGCGCTTCTTCCCGTTGCTGTCGAGCGCCTCGCTGCACTGCATCGTGGGCGTGTCCTGGATCACGGTGCCGTCGCCGTCGATGCAGGTGTCCACGACCTGCGTGTTCGGGTCCCCGTCGAGGTTCTTGTCACAGAACGCCTCGAGGCCGTCGCGATCGACGTCGATGTCGGGCGTGCGGCAGCCGGCGTGCGGGCTCGACGGCGGCAAGGCCGGCAGGGCGAGCAGCGGGCCGAGCACGTTGGCGAAGACGGCGTCGAGCAGCGAGTTCTCGGGGGTCAGGCTGATCTCCGGGACGTCGAGGCCGCGGATCGTGTCGGCGGTGTTGGCGTCGATCACGCCGCCGAGGCGGCCGTTCATCGCGACCACGCGACCGCCGGCCATCGCGATGTCGGCCTCGACCGTGGTGCCCGTGATCTTGAGCGTCAGCTCGATGCCGTCGGTGACCGGGACCGAGACCTGGAACAAGGACGGTCCGGCGACGAGCTTGAGCCCACCGGCCTGCGACGTCACCTCGCCCGAGGTGAACGCGATGAGCGGCGCGCCCGCCGTGTCGAAGCCACGCGGATCGAGGCGGATCGTGTCCGGCGTGTCATCGTACGGATTGCACGCGGTGACCACGCCCTGCGCGTTGGTCGTGCGATCCGCGACGCCGTCGCAGTCGTTGTCGTAGCCGTCGCCGCAGATCTCGGCCATGCCCGACTTGATCATGTTGTTGGTGTCGTCGCAGTCACCCTGGGCGATCGACTGGCCGTCACCGTCCATGTCGCCGTCGTCGGTCGACGGGGTCTGGTTGGGCCCGTCGTTGAGCTCGTCGGCGAGACCGTCGCAGTCGTCGTCGATGCGGTTGTTCGCCACCTCGGCGCCGGGGATCGCTCCGTTGTGGTCGTTGCAGTCGCCGCCGTCGACGGCGGTGTCCTCGCCGTCCTCGTCGAGGTCCTGCTTGTAGAGGCCGAGGTAGAGCGCGAACTTCACGCACGAGTCGGCGCCCGGCGTCGCGAAGTCGAACATCTCGAGCGGGATCAGGATGTCGTACTCGTTGAGCGAGTCCTGGATCGCCTCGCGCGCCAGCGAGCCGACGCCCGCCAGCTTGTTGTCGGGATCGCCGTCGCCGTCGAGATCGAACCCGTCGGCGAGATCGCCGATCTCGAGGAACGAGATCAGCTGGCGATGCTGGCCGTTGAGCACCGAGATCGATTCGCCCATGCACTCGGGCTTGGGCTCGAACAAGGGTGGCAACGAGGTATCATCACCGCCGCAGGCGCTTGCCATGGCAAGCAGGCCCGCCGACGCGACCCCCCAGAACGACAGGGATAGGCTACGCAACATGTCTCCTCCTCGGCGCGCAGCATATGCGGGTCGCTGACCGTGGGTCAACGACCGCGTTTCGCGCCGTGGCTGCGTTCACACTCGGCGCGATGGGGGCGGCGAGCGCGATCATCGCCACGTCGCTGGTCGGGATGCGGGCGGCCGACGCGCACGTCGCGGCCTCGGTGGACGAGAACAATCGCTACCTGAAGCTCACGCCGATGGGCGACCGCGTGCGGCTCGCCTACACGATCTTCCTCGGAGAACGCCCCGGCGCCGCGCTACGGCGACGCCTCGATCGCGACCGCGACGGCCAGCTCGACGACGCCGAGGCCGCGGCGTACGGCCGCGAGATGGCGGCGCTCGTCCACCCGCGCGTGACCGTGACGATCGACGAGCAGCCTAGGAAGATCGCGTGGACGACGCTCGACGTCGGCCTTGGTACACCGTCTGTCGCGGCCGGATCGTTCTCGGTCGATCTCGTCGGCTGGATCTGCGCCGAGGGTGACGCGCATCGCATGGTGCTCCACGACACGGTCGACCTCGAGAAGCCGGGCGAGACCGAGGTCCGGCTGGAGGACGGGCCCGGCGTTCGCTTCGGCGCGCGCTCGCTCGGTGGCAACGCGATGGACAAGCTCGAGCACAAGTGGACCGGCGCAGGCGGACCGCTCACGCTCGGCCTCGACGTCACCTGGACGGTCGACGCGGCCGCAGCGCGGCCCGCCGACGGACGCTGCGGCGGCGGGACCGCCGAAAACCAGGACGCCCCACGCTACTGGCTGTGGGGCGTCTTGCTGGTCGTCGTCGCGCTGGTCGGCGCCGCCGGTGGGCGGCTCCTGCACCGTCAGCGGAACGTGAACGGATAGCTGAACGAGCCGCCGTTCTGCGTCTTCGCGAACGTCGCCTTCTGCACCGCCGACGCGACGCAGGAGCCGAGCGCCGAGTCCGGGCTCTCCTTCACGGTCACGCTGGAGACCGCGCCCGAGCCCGCGACCTTCACCGACACCTTCACGGTGCCCTTCGCGCTCGACTTCGCCGCGCAGCCCTCGACGCGGCTGCGCACCTTGGAGATGCCGGCGGAGATGTCGGCCTTCTGCAGATCCTCGGGCAGGTTGCTGCCGCCGCCGCCCGACGGCTTCGAGCCGCCGCCGCCACCACCACCGCCGCCGCCGCCACCACCACCGCCGCGGTACTTCGAGCAGCACGCCGGCGGCTTGTCGGCGAGGAGGCACGCCACCTCGTCGAGGCACTTGCCACCGCCACCGCTGTCGCTCGACCCGCCGCTGCTCGAGCCCTTGCTCGAGCCGCTCGAGCCGCCGCGGTCGCTGCTGCTGCCGCCCTTGCTCGAGCCGCTCGAGCCGCCGCGGTCGCTGCTGCTGCCGCCCTTGCTCGAGCCGCTCGAGCCGCCGCGATCGCTGCTGCTGCTACCACCACGGCTCGATCCGCGATCCTCCGGCGGCTTGGCCGACGCCGAGCCCGAGCCCGGATCGGCCGCCGACGCCGAGCCGCTGCCGTCGCCGCCGCCCGCGTTGCTGCCGGGATCCGCGCCGCTGGCGCTCGCGCTGCCCGAACCCGGATCCGTCGCCGACCCGGCGAGGACGTCGTTCGAGCCCTTGCCGGTCGCGCGATCGCTGCCGCTCGCGCCGCCCATCGCCACCTGCCCCTCGCCGCCGCCCTTCTTGTCGCCCGTGACCAGCACGACGACGACGATGACGAGGACGATCGCCAGGAGCGCGACCGCGCCGAGCAGCGCGTACATGAGCTTGTTGTCGCGACGGCCCGCGCCGACCGACGGGATGATGACCGCCGGCTCGCTGAACGCCGCCGTCGAGAAGACGGGCAGATCGTCGATCGAGCCGACCTTGGGGCCGCCCGCCGCGGGCGCGGCGCCGCCGCCCTTGGACGCGCCGAGGTAGGCCGACGCCATCGAGCGGATGTCGATGAGCCCCGAGCCCTCGCCGCCGCCGTGCTGCGCCGTGCCCGAGGACGAGCCGCCGCTGCTGCTCGCCGCCGCCACCGGCGCGGCCTTGGGGCTGTCGCTCGCGAGCGCGGCGAGGTTGTTGAGCGAGAACAGGACCGAGTTCTCGCTGCGCTGCCCCTTCAGGTTCGACGGGCTGGCCGCCGAGGCTGCGGGCGACGCTGCCTTGCCGGCGCCGAAGCCGGCGTCGGCCGCCTTGCCCTTCCTGGCGCTCTGGCCGAACAGGTCGTCGGCGCCCTCGTCCTGCTCGTCGGCGGCGGCCTTCGCGGCGTGCGCCGCGAAGACGTCGTTCGGATCGCTGCGCGACGTGCCACCCTCGTCGAAGTTGGTGGCGCCGAACATGCTCGACACCGCGTCGGCGCCGGCCGATCCCTGGGACGACGCACCGCCGCCCGCGACCACCGAGGCGAAGTCCGGGACCTGCGAGAGCGGCAGCCAGTCGGCGAAGCCCTCGCGCCAGATGTACGTCTCCGCGTCGATCTCACCCGCGGCGAACTTCTGCGCCACCTCGGCGACGCTGATCGGGCCGACCTGCTCCTGGTCGATGACGACATGCCAGACCGCGTCGTCGCCACCCGGCGGCGCCTCGCCACCCTCCCCCCCGCCGTAGTCGTAGACGCGGGTCTCCTTCTGATCGAACTGCTGGCCTACCGGGGCGGGCTCCTCGGCCGCCGCGCCGGCGTTGCCACGCACGACGATGATGTTGCTGCACTTCTTGCAGCGGATCTTGAAGACCTTGCCTTTGACCTTTTCGTCGGCAATCGAGTATTTCGCGGAGCACGCATCGCAGACGATCTTCATGAGCGATTTCCTGTCCTCGTGGGCGATCCAGACGGCGCCCCGACGGCGCCTAGCGGCGATCGACACCGGCTTGGACCCCCAGGTCCCCGGGTCAGCTTGGCAAAAAATGCTACCACCCGGGTAGGCACAAATGCCAGCACCGGCGACCAGTTACGCGGCAAACGGGTCGCGCAGCACCATCGTCTCCTCGCGATCTGGCCCCACCGAGACGAGGTAGAACGGCACGCCCGCGAGCTTGCCGACCTGCTCGACGTACGCGCGGGTCGTGGCCGGCAGATCGTCCCAGGCCCGCACCCCGGCGAGCGAGGCCCAGCCCGGGTAGCGCGCGAACACCGGCTCGGCGCGCGCGATGTCGTCGAGGTCGGTCGGCAGCTCGTCCAGCTCGTGGCCGTCGAGCTTGTAGGCGACACACACCGCGACCTCGGGCAGCCCCGCGAGCACGTCGAGCTTGGTGAGCGCGAGCCCGTCCATCCCGGAGAGGCGGACGCCGAGGCGCAAGGCCGGCAGGTCGAGCCAGCCGCAGCGCCGCGGGCGACCGGTCACGGCGCCGAACTCGCCGCCGGCCTGGCGGAGCGCGTCGGCGGCGTCGCCGTGCAGCTCGGTCGGGAACGGGCCGCCGCCCACGCGCGTCGCGTACGCCTTGGTGATGCCGATGACGCGATCGATCTTGCTCGGGCCGATGCCGGTCGACTGGCACGCGCCGGCGGCGATCGTCGACGACGACGTCACGTACGGATAGGTGCCGTGATCGATGTCGAGGAGCGTGCCCTGCGCCCCCTCGAAGAGGACGTGCTTGCCGGCGGCGATCTTGTCGACGACGAAGCGGCTCGCGTCGCGCACGAACGGCTTGAGCCGCTCGCCGGCGGCGAGCGCGTCGGCGATCCACTGCTCGACCTCGGCGTCGGTCGGCACCTCGCCGCCGAGGTGACGGACCACGGGGTTCAGCTCCTCGAGGTTGGCGGCGACGAGCTCGCGCAGGCGCTCGGGCCGGAACAGATCGCGGATGCGCACGCCACGACGGCCGACCTTGGCCTCGTACGCCGGGCCGATGCCGCGGCGGGTGGTGCCGATCGCGCCCGCGGTGCGGTCCTCGCGCACGCCCTCGATGCGCTTGTGGTACGGCAGGATCACGTGGGCGTCCTGCCCGACGACGAGCTCGTTGTTGAGGAGCAGGCCGCGCGCCTGGAGCTGATCGATCTCCTCGAGCAGCGAGCGCGGATCGATCACCATGCCGTCGCCGAGCACGCACGGCTTGTTCGGGTGGCACACCCCGGACGGCACCAGCCGCGTGATCAGCTTCTGGCCCTTGATGACGAGGGTGTGGCCGGCGTTGGCGCCGCCGCCGTAGCGCACGATGGTGTCGGCGCGCTCGGTGTACAGGTCGACGACCTTGCCCTTGCCTTCATCACCCCACTGCGCGCCTACGACGATAACTACGCTCATCAGGGCCTCCGGTTGCCGAACATACGGGAGAGCGCGTCGCCGTCGCCATCGACGGCGGCGGTGATCGCCTGCGGCGAGATCGCGGCGATCGCGCGGGTGCGCGTGTCCTCGAGGGTCGGACCGGCGAGATCGAGGACGTGCGTCCAGCCGGTCTCCACGGCGTAGCGGATGCGTGTGGCGTCGGCCGCGACCGCGTCGCCGAGATCGATCGCCGCGCGGACGCCGGCGGCGCGCAGCGTGGCCGCGACGGCCGCCGCGCGGGCGCCGTCGTCGCGGGTCGCGATCACGAGCGCGCCGGGCGACGGCGTCGGCGGCGCCATCCCCGCCGCGCGCTGGGCCTGCGCGATCGCCTCGATGTCGACGGCGAAGCCGACGGCGCGCGCCGGCCGCCCGTAGCGCCCGACCAGCTCGTCGTAGCGACCGCCGCGCAGGACCGCGTCACCGGCGCCGCGCGCGTAGCCGGCGAAGCGCAGGCCGGTGTAGTACTCGAACCCGCGCACCTCGCCGAGGTCGACGGTGAACTGCGCGCCCGGCTGGAGCCGCGCGGCGCCGGCGAGCGCCGCGGCGAGATCGTCGAGCGCCGCGTGGACGTCGTCGGGCCACGGCAACGCGCGCGCCCGCGCGAGCACCTCCGCCGCCGGGCCGGCGAGCCCGACGAGCGCCTCGGCGAGCTCCGGCACGGCGCGGTGCGCGACGTCGGCCGGTCCGCCCGCGGAGTGCGCCGCGGCGCGCGCCACCGCGCGGCGATCCTTCTTGCCGAGCGCCGCGGCCAGCGCCGCGCGCGCCGGCTCGGTGACCGCGGCGAGCACCCAGCGCGCCGGCGCGACGTGACCGACGTCGAGCGGCGCGGCCTCGACGCCCAGGTGCGCGAGCGTCGCCGACGCCACGGCGAGGGCCTCGGCGTCGGCCTCCGGTCCGCCGGCCTCGATGAGCTCGATGCCCGCCTGGAGGATCTCGCGCTGCGCGAGCGGGCCGCGGGTCGGCGAGGTCAGGCGGTTGACCGCGCCCTCGTAGCAGAGGCGCAGCGGACCGGCGACGTCGGCGAGGCGTGTCGCCGCGATGCGCGCGACCTGCGGCGTGAAGTCAGGGCGGAGCGCGACGACCTCGCCCGAGCCAGGCTCGACGAAGCGGAGCGCCGCGGCGCGCGCGTCGGCCCCGAGCCCGCGCTCGAGGACGTCGGCGCACTCGAAGACCGGCGTGACCAGCCGCGTGTAGCCCCACGCCTCGAGCTCGCCGAGCACGCGCTCGCAGATCGCGCGACGGCGCGCGGCGGCGCGGGGGAGGAAGTCACGCACGCCGGCGGGCAGACGAACAGGACTGGGTGGTGTCGACATGGTTCGAGAGCTCGGGGTCAGATCGGCGTCGGCACACCGACGAAGTGCACCGACAGCGACGGGAACTGCATGCGCAGCTCGTCGGCGACGCGCTGCGGCCCGAACACCTCGGTCGCGTAGTGCCCGGCGGCGACGAGCGTGATCTGGAGCTCGCGCGCGAGCTCGGCGGCGCGCTCGGCGAGCTCGCCGGTGACGTAGAGGTCGCAGCCATGCTGGGCCGCCGCCTCGAGCAGGTCACCGGCGGCGCCGGTGCAGAGGCCGACCTTGCGCACGATCTCGGGCCCGTACGGGAAGACGAACGGCGCCGCGCGCTGCCCGAGCACCCCGGCGGTGATGCGCGCGATCGCCTCGTCACGCGCGAGCGGCTGCGGCCACGCACCGGCCAGGCCGAGGGCGTGGCCCTTCACGTCGCCGAACGCATCGCGGCCGTCGAGGGCGAGCCCGATCGCGTCGGCGAGGCCGGTGTTGTTGCCCAGCCGCGCGTGCTTGTCGAGCGGCAGGTGATACGCGGCGAGCGAGACGCCGTTGGCGAGCAGCTGGCGCAGGCGCGCGGCGGTGGGCCCGGTGACGCGGCCGATGCCGCCACCCCAGATGAGGCCGTGGTGGACCACGATCAGGTCGGCGCCGAGCTCGAGCGCGCGCTCGAAGAGCTGGGTGTTGGCCGAGACCCCTGTGACGATCGTGTCGACCTCGGGCGCGCCCTCGACCTGCAGGCCGTTGGGCGCGTAGTCCTTGAAGCGGTCGATCTCGAGCGTCGCGTCGAGGTACGCCACGACGTCGCGGAGGTGGACGGTCACGCCGCCGGCCGGTATAGGACCTCGTTACGCGGACGTCAAGCCGACCAGGAGCCCGCCGTCGACGCGGACCGCGCGCCCCTGGCTGAACCCGCCTCCTTCGAACACGCTGGCGGGGTAGGACGGTCCGGTGACCCGCACGTGGAAGCCCTCGACGAGGAGGCCGGCGATCTGCTCGGCGGCGACCTCACGCGCGGCGTAGACGTGAAGCGCGATCGTCGTCGCCGGCCCCTCGGGGCCGAGGATCGACGCGATGTCCGACCAGTCCGCGACGGGCACCCAGATCACCAGCTCGACCGGCGAGCGGTCGAACCCGACCACGCCGCGCGGCGTCTGACGGCCGGCCGCCCACCGTCCCTGGAGCGACGGCGGGATGGCGATGCGTTCACGAAGCGTCGACAGGTCGCTGCAACCCCGTACGAGCACGAACGGGAACCTGTCACGATTCCCCCAGTTCCGCTATCACCCCGCCGTGGTGATGTCCCGCGTCTCGACGCATCCGTGGTAGAGCGACGCATGGCGTCGATCGCGCGTACCTGCCACGTCGTCGCGGCGCTGGTCGCGCTCGGCCACGCCGGCTGCGGCGGCGAGAAGCGCAAGCCGCCCACGACCGGCGGCGGCGACGCGGGCGCGAGCGCAGACGCAAACGCGGACGCAGGCGCAGACGCAGGCGCAGGCGCGGGCGTGGACGCGACGTCAAGCGCAGACGGCGTGGGGAACGCGCCCACCCTCGAGCCGTTGCCCGCGGGGACGAAGATGCCGGGCGGGATGAAGCCCGGCTCACGGCTCGTGGGCGGCGGCCGCTTCGTCGACGCCGAGGGCGACAAGACCGTGTACCTGATCGAGCGCGCGAGCCGCGATCGCGCGAGCGTCGCGCTCGACGTCGTCTTGGAGCTCGGCGGCGACCGCGTCCGGCGGCTGAGTCAGCTGCGCGACGACGTCGAGCGGTGTCGGGGCCCGTCGCCGGCGGGGTTCGTGGGCCAGAGCCTCGAGCTCACCGATCTCGACGGCGACGGCGTCGCCGAGGTCGGGCTGGCGTGGCGGGTCGGCTGCGGCACCGACGCGGCGCCGGTCGTCGGCAAGCTCGTCCTCTTCGAGGGCAAGGACGCGTTCGTGGTGAGCGGTAAGGGCCCACTCGACGGCGTCGCGGCGCCGGCGGCCGACCAGTGGCCCGACGGATGGCTCGCGCACGCCCAGGCCCGGTACGAGGCGCTCGCCACGGCGGACGCACCGAGCCCACCGGGCCCCGCCGGCGCAGGGGTCCTCACCGGCGCGGACTTCGCCGTGATCACCGTCGAGACGCCGGGCGAGCCGCCGGGCAAGGTCTCGTACCCCGATCTCGCGCCGCTGCCGGCGCCCCTCGAGACCGAGCTGACCACGCGGATGAAGGAGCTCCTGCTCGGCGGCAGCGGTGGCAGCGGCGACGGCGAGTGCCAGGTCGGCCTCGTCTCGCCGGAGCTCGTGAGCATCGGGTGTCGCCGCGGCGACACCCGCGCCGCGTTCACCTACTGGCGCGAGGTCGGCCTGCCGTCGATCGATCCCGCGGAGCTCGTCGGCGCCGATCGCCTGAAGCGCCTGTGCGGCGACGGCGCGCGGCCGCGGGTCGTCTTCGACGCCGGCGGCCTGCGATGGGTGCCCGACGACAACCACGCCGCGCCCGCGGGCTGCGTCGACGGCGTCGCCTGGGCCGACATGGAGCCGGCGTCGCCGCGCGCCCGCGCGTTGATCGCCGGTGTTTCCGCAGCGCGCCGGTGACGAGTGTTCGGCGGCGCCGACGCTCATGGCCCCTGATTTCGTGCCATGATCGGCGCGACCGATGCAGCGGATCGTCGTCGACGCGATGGGTGGTGACCTCGCCCCCGAGGAGATCGTGAAGGGGGCGGCGGAGGCGTCGATCGCCGTCGCCGACGCCGAGATCATCCTGGTCGGCGACGCCGCGGTGCTGGGCGGCATCCTGCCCCGGCTGCGCCACGACGGCGCGCGCGTGCGCGTGCACCACGCGAGCCAGTACGTCGAGATGGACGAGAAGCCGGCGGAGGCGATCGCCGCCAAGCCGGACGCGTCGATCCTCGTCGCCGCCGAGCTCGTCGCCGCCGGCGAGGGCGATGCGATGGTGTCGGCCGGGAACACGGGCGCGAGCGTGCTCGCGTGCGCGCGGCGGTGGAAGCTCATCCCCGGCGTGCGCCGCGCCGCGCTCGCGTCGGTCTATCCGACGGAGCTGCGCCGCGGCGACCGGAACGATCCGTTCTCGCTCATCCTCGACTGCGGCGCGACGATCGACGCCTCGGCCGAGGACCTCGTCACGTTCGCGATCATGGGCTCCGCGTACGCGAGCCTGGTCTCGAAGAACCGTCGCCCCCGCGTCGCGCTGCTCTCCAACGGTACCGAGGCCGGCAAGGGACCGGCGGCGGTCGTCGCGGCGCACCAGCTGCTGCTCGAGTCGACCGAGCTCAACTTCATCGGCAACGTCGAGGGCCTCGACATCCCGCGCGGCGTCGCCGACGTGATCGTCTGCAACGGCTTCGTGGGCAACGTCGTGCTCAAGATGCTCGAAGGCGTGTCCGAGACGGTGGTGCGCCTCGCCCGCTACGCGCACAAGGAAAAGCTCACCTGGCGGATCGGCCTGATGGCGCTGTCGAGCGCGCTGTCGCAGCTCAAGGCCGTCACCGACTGGCAGCAGTACGGCGGCGCGCCGCTGCTCGGCTTCGAGCACCTCTTCATCAAGGCCCACGGTCGCTCCAGCGCGCACGCGGTGACCAACGCCATCAAGGTCGCGGCCAAGGCCCACGCCGGCGATCTGTGCGGCCACATCGCGCGCGGCGTCGCCGACGTGACCGCGCGCCAGCGTCCCGACAAGATCCCGGCCGAGGGCAGCGCGTGACCACGCCGACGGCGCCGCGCCACGTCTTCCGCTGGGATCTCGACAAGACCTACCTGCGCACCGAGTTCGACTCGATGCGCGATCTCATCAAGAGCGCGATCGAGACGGCCGCCGACAAGCAGGCGTACCCGGGCGCGACCGCGCTCCTGCGCGCGCTGCGCGCCGGCGAGGGGCACCGCGTCTGCATCATCAGCGGCAGCCCGAGCCAGATGCGCACGGTCCTCGCGGCCAAGCTCAAGCTCGATGGCGTCGAGGCCGACGAGTTCGTCCTCAAGAACAACCTCAAGAACATCCTGCGCGGTCGCTTCCGCGCGCTGCGGGCCCAGATCCCGTACAAGCTGCCGGCGCTCCTCGAGAGCCGCGCCGGCAGCCCCCCCGCGCCCGCCGAGACCTTGTTCGGCGACGACGCCGAGGCGGACGCGATCATCTACTGCCTCTACGCCGACCTCCTCGCCGGCAACGTGCCCCTCACCGATCTCGCGCGCATCCTCGAGGCCGCCCGCGCGTACCCCGACGAGGTCCAGCGCACGATGCTCGCCGCCGAGCGCGCGCCGCGCGGCGACGTCGTGAAGCGCGTGATCATCCACCTGGACCGCCGCTCGCCCACCGCCGGCTTCCGCCGCTTCGGGCCGCGGCTCGTGCCCGTGTTCAACTACTTCCAGGCCGCGCTCGTGCTCTACGCCGACGGGCTGCTCGACGCGCGCCAGGTGTTGTTCATCGCGTTCGAGATGCTCGACTCGCGGCAGTACCAGCTGCCGATCCTCGCCAACTCGCTGCAGGATCTCATCCGGCGCAGTCGCCTCGCGCAGCCGGTGGCGACCCGGCTGGCGGAGGAGCTCCGCGACGTCGCGCGTGACGCGCCCGCCACCGTCGCGCGCCCCGATCTGCCGCCGTTCGACGACGTCGCCCGCGTCTTCACCGACCGCGTGCGCGAGCTCCGCGGCATCGCGCCCCTGCCCCAGCCCGGGACCGCGCCGGTCCTCGACTACGTGGCCCTGGTCGACGAGGAGCACGTGAACCGACGGGAACGCAAACGCGGCCGGGCCTGATTGGTCTAACTGGTTCGGCCTCCATCTCGCGACGTGGCCCTACATCTCCCGCTCCCGGGCTAGCGCGGGCCCGGATCACTTGGTGTTAGGATCGATCTTCAGGGGTCCCGTGCTCTCGCCATCCGCGCCGCTGTCCCTCGGTGACATGGTGCTCGATCGTTATCGGGCCGTGGAGCACATCGCCAACGGCGGCCACAGCGTCGTGTACCTGGGGCGCGACGAGCGCCTCGCCCGCCCGGTGTGCATCAAGGTGTTCATGCGGTACCCGGGTGACCCGGGAATCTCGCAGACCAGCTACGAGCACTTCGTCCAGGAAGCGTTCGCGCTGTCACGGCTCACGCACCCGAACACCCTCCGCATCTACGACTTCGGGCACCTCGCGGGTGATCCGGCGCACGACGAGGACAGGATCCCGTTCCACATCTCCGAGTACATGAACGGCGGCACGCTCTCGCAGCTCATCCGCGAGCGCGGCGCGCAACCGGCGGCGGAGGTCGTGCGCATCGCCATCGCCGTGGCCGACGCGCTCGCCGAGGCCCACTCGGTCGGCATCATCCATCGCGATCTCAAGCCGCAGAACATCCTCTTCAACGCGCTCGGGGCAACCAGGCTGCCCAAGCTCGCCGACTTCGGCATCGCCAAGTGGCTCGAGGACGCCGGTGACGCCGACGCCGACGAGGAGGGGCGCACGGCGGAGCGCGACGGCTTCGCGCGCGCGGGCGATACGCAGGTGGTGTCGGGTCAGAAGATGGCGATGTACTCACCGTCGTGGGCGGCGCCCGAGCAGCTCGCCGGGCAGACCGTGGGCCCGTCGGCGGACGTGTACTCGCTGGCGCTCATGGCGATCTACATGCTCACGGGACGCGCGGTCTTCACCGACGACGACGTCTACGAGGGCTACCGCAAGCGCAAGAGCGCCGCGTCGATCGTCGAGATGGCGCTCGAGCCGCTCGGCCTTCCGCGCGCGGCGGTGGAGCTCCTGATCGGCGCCACCCGGTTCGAGCCGACGACGAGGCCGCAGAAGGTCGACCGGTTCGGGCTCGCGCTCGCGGAGGCGTTCGATCCCGACCGCGGCGGCGCGCTCGAGACGGCGAAGCTCGAGAAGCTCGCGCCGCTCGAGGCGTTGCCGTCGATGGCCGCGGGTGAGCCCGCGCCCGTACGCGCGGCGGCGCGCGGGACGCGCCGGGTCTCGGTCGCGCCCGGCACCGTCGACGTCGCGGGCCGCAGCGCGCGCTTCGCGCCGGTCACCGAAGGCCACGCCGACGTCGCCGGCCTCGGCGGCAGGGCGCGCCTGCGCTTCACGTTCCTGCCGGTCACGACCGGCCGGCGCCAGGTGCACGTCAAGGGCATGAGCTGCTTCGTCGCCAAGCACGGCGGGCGCCCGGCGACCGCGGTGCAGGTCGATGACGACGCGATGCTCGATCTGGTCGGCCCCGGGAACGCGGCCGTGGGTCGCGTGCGCATCACCATCGGAACGCCGGCGGCGGGCCACACGGTGTTCCGCTTCGGCGAGGAGCAGGTCGCGATCGGCACCGAGGAGTGCCCCGACGTGATCCTCGCCGACTTCGGCCAGGGCGCCGAGGCCGCGTTCATCTACACCCCCGGCGTCCTGCCCGAGCCGCAGGGCCGCCGACGGAGACACGGCTGATGCCACCACCGAAGACGCCGCCGCCCGCGCCGCCGTCCTCCCCTCCCGACGCGTACGGTGCGTTCGAGGAGTACGACGACCGGACGTCGCCCGGACAGCCGTCGATGGCGCACACGTCGACGACCTCGACGCCGGCACCGGCCGCGCCGGTGTCGGCCGCGTCGCTCGGCCCGATGCAGGCGTCGGGCACGATCACGCCGTACGTCACCCGCTCGCGCGTCTACGCCTTCATCGTCGACGAGCACGGCCACCCGATCGAGCTCGGCTCGGGCCGCTTCGCCAAGGCCTACCTGGGCGAGGAGCGCTGGGTCGAGAGCAAGACCACGCTGCGCCGCCCGGTCGCGATCAAGATCCTGCAGAAGGGCGTCTCGGGCGAGGATCAGCTCCGCTTCCAGATGGAGAAGGAGATCCTCGAGCGCGTCCAGGGTCACCCCAACATCATCGAGCTGCTCTCGTCCGGTGAGGGCGAGAGCCCGGCGTTCATCCCGCCGCCGATCCGCGACCGGGTCGAGAACGACTTCATGATCCTCGAGCTCCTCGACATGTCGCTCGAGGAGCGCCTGAAGGGCGCGCGCCAGAAGCGGCGGCGCGACGACCTGCTCGCGGTGCCGCTGCGCGAGCGCATCTTCCGCGTGCTCGAGTACGTCATCCCGGTGGCGACGGCGATCGAGTTCTCGCACCTGGTGCGCGACACCGTCCACCGCGACATCAAGCCCGCGAACGTGCTCATCAAGCTGCCCGATCCGTCGCTGCGCGGCTCGCAGATGCGGGTGAAGCTCGCCGACTTCAACGTCGGCAAGGTCGCCGACCCCGAGGTCGACCTGTCGATGACCCGCTTCCAGGCGGTGCCGGGCACGCTCTTCTTCCAGAGCCCCGAGCAGGAGACCAACACGTTCGACGTCCTGGTCAACGCCACCCAGGGCTCGCCGGAGATCGAGTTCTTCGAGGACTTCTACATCGACATCTACGAGAACGACGTGTTCTCGCTGTTCAACCGCAACGAGCAGTACCTGATCATGGCGGCCGACCGGACGCGCAAGAAGATCCTGCTCAACCGACCCTTCGCGGAGCCGTCGGAGACCAACGTGCGCGGCCGCGTGGTGAAGAGCGTGGGCCGCCCGGCGGACATCTACTCGCTCGGCGCCCTCTTCTACTACCTCGTGAGCGGCGCCTACGCGAACCCCAAGAACCTGTCGGACGCGTTCCGCAAGTTCGTCGAGTACGACAAGCGCGACGAGACCAACACCGTCGCCGCCTACGTCGATCACGAGTACCGGACGATCGCCAACATGCGCGCGCCGCGCACGGACGGCCAGGGCATCGAGCTCGCCCCCGAGGATCGCTTCTTCTCGTACAAGCACTACCTCGACGGCAACGGCGAGCTGATCGATCCCGTGATCATGCTGATCATCGCCAAGGCGATGGTGCGCAACAAGCCCGACAGCTACTGCACGTCGTGGGACCTGCGCACCACCGGCATCAGCGCCATGGTCCACGACCTCATCTCGCTCTACGTCCACTACGGCGTCGACCCCTCGGCTCGCCTCGCCTACGAGAACCAGAACTACCAGGCGCCGCGCAAGCCCGGCGCCATGCGCCGGACCTGGGACAAGCTCTTCAAGAAGTAGCCGCGGCCAGAGGCCGCGCCTACTTCTCGGGCCTCGGGCCTCGGGCGTCAGGCCTCGGGAAGAGGGCCTCGGGCCTCGGGCGTGGGGAAGCGCGGGGTCGACGGCGAGCTCGTGCGATGGGTCGCGTCTTCTCGCTTGCCATCCGGGTAATCCTTACATATACGAACATAATCATGAGGCGTCGACGAGGGGTCGAGGTTCAGCTCGTGCTGGCGGTGGAGCCGGCACCCACGTGGGGCGGACGGCGGCCGGGCGCAGGGCGACCGCGCAAGCCGGGCTCCATCCCGCGCAACGTGCGCCGACCGGAGCTCTCCAGGCACCACCCGGTGCACGTCACCTTGCGCGTGGGCAAGGAGGTCGGCCGCCTGCGCCGGGCCGCCGGCTACGCGGCCATCCGCCGCGCCGTCGCGACGTGCATCGGCCGGCGCGACTTCCGCATCGTGCACACGAGCATCCAGAGCAACCACCTCCACCTGCTCGTGGAGGCGAACGACAACCGCGCGCTCGCGAATGGCATGCGCGGGTTCATGACCTCCCGGCCCTCTGCTACTGCCTGAACAACTGGCGGCGGCACCGCGAGGACCTCCAGGCGCCGGCGCAGGTCGACGGCTGGGCCGGCATGGCCAGGCCATTTGCGATCCCCGAGGGCTACGCTCCGCTCATCGGGATCGGCGAAACACCGGGGCCGCTCGTCTGAGTCACGGCCCCGCGGCGGCGACAGACGATGTCCCGCCCGCCGGACGGTGGCTTCGGGATGATGGCCCGCGATGTACGCCGCTCGGATCGTCCTCGTGCTCGCCGTCACGGGCTGCGCCAGCGCCAACATGACGTCGGGGGATGACGACGACACCGACGCCGCGGGCGACGTGGACGCCGAGGCGACGATCGACGCGGCGGAGCCCGACGCCCCCGCGCTCGACGCGCCACTGACCGACGCCGCGATGAACGACGCGGCGACGACCGACGCCGCGGCGATCGACGCCGCCATGGTCGACGCGCGCGTCGACGCGACGCCGATCGACGCGACGCCGATCGACGCCATGTGCACGCCGACCTGGCAGAACCTCCTGGGCAACGGCGGATTCGACAGCGGCGTGGCGCCGTGGACCCAGACCAGCACGATCATCCGCGACGCCGCCTCCCTGCCCTTCAACCCGCACGCCGGCACCCACGCGGCGATGCTCGGCATCGGCAACAACGCCAACGACGTGATCGTCCAGACCGTCACGATCCCGGCGAGCGCGACCGGCCTGCGCGTGCGCGGCTACCAGTGCTTCGTGACCGAGGACATCATCGCGGATCAGGACCGCTTCACCGCCACCCTCGAGACTCCCGCGGGCGCGGTGCTCGAGACGCTCCATACCGTGACCAACTCGGACGTCGCGCCCATCTGCATCTGGCAGTCGTTCACCTGGACCGCCGCCAATGCCCGCGCCGGTCAGACCATCGTCCTGCGGATGCGCGGCACGACGAACCTCGCGTTCCTCACGCGTTTCGTCGTCGACTCGATGACGCTCGAGTGGCTCGGCTGCTGAGCCACGTGGCGCGCCCCATCAGGTGTTGGCGACGACCAACACCCCGTTCATCCTGAGCGAGCGAAGCGAGTCGAAGGACTGGCGCGCCACCTGCAACGCCGCGCGCGCATGAACCACCGCCTCCTCCCCCTGCTCCTCCTCACCCTCCCCGCCTGCGTCGAGCTCGACGACGAGCCACTCGACGACGACCCCGTCACCGCCGCGGCCCTCGTCCACGACGTCGACTTCGAGACCCAGCTCGCCTTCTACTGCCCCGGCATCGACCGCGCCGCCGGCGTCCCGACCTACCGCGGCCTCGCCGGTACGTACGTGCGCCTCGGCCTGCCCGCCGCGAACGAGCCCTACCGCCTCTCCCTCGCGACCACCGCCGACGATCCCGACGCGATCGGCACGTTCGCCGGCCTGCGCGGCACCGCCGCCGGCACGCTCGCGCCCTACGCCGGCGCCTTCCGCGCCATCCCCGACAACCCCGCCATCGGCGCCGCCCTCGGCCTCGACGTCGGCGCCGACGGCGGCTACGACGCGACCCACTTCGTCCTCGGCCTCCGCCGCTCCTTCTCCGGCGCGACCATCACGAGCCTCTGCCTCTCCGGCGAGAGGCACCCGTTCCTCATGGTCCGCGCGTACTTCTAGAAGAAGCTGGAGCAGCTGAAGATGTTGCCGCCCTGTGCCGGATACCGATACAGGCCGGCGAAGCACATCTCCTGGTTCGAGCTGTCGCCGAACGTGATGCGACCACCCGACGTGTTGTTGTACGTGCACGTGACCCGGATCTGGTCGCCCTGCTGGACCTGGAAGATGGGGTTCTGCACGTAGTAGTTCTGCTCCTCGAACGAGTACGCGCGATCGTGGAGCACCGTCGTGGTTCCGCTGCGGATGTGCTCGACCTTCTGCTTGGTCGCGTACTGGTGCATGTGCGGCCACACCGCGAACAGGCTGTAGCTCGCGTTCGCCGTGCATCCACCGACGACGTTGTGGTTCATCGCGCCCATGGGGATCTCGAAGTTGAGGTTCCCCGCGAACACCATCTCGGCGAGCGTCGGCGTCGGCGTCGACTGCGACTTCACGAGGATCGCGGAGTCGCCCGTGATGGGCGCATCGCTGGCGTTGTAGAGATGCAGGTTCAGGTGGATCTGCGTGCCCGCGGCGACACGGACGCTCACATCCTGCGGGAAGTCGAGCGGCGAGGTGCCGACGCCGGAGGCGTAGAGCATCACCATGCCGAGCTCCTGCACATCACAGTCGTAGATGCCGTCGGGCCCATCCACGCGCGAATCGGCGATCGAGAGCACCGTGTGATGCGTGCCGAGCGGTGCCTGCGCGATGATGTTCGTGATGTACGTGTCGGCAGGGACCGTGTAGCGGGCGCACCGGTAGGTATCGGTCGCGCCCGGCGGCAGCGACCAATCACGTCCGATGAGGCGCGTGTAATCGGACGGAATGTCCGCATCGATGTTGCCATTGCTGGCGTCGATGTCGGTGCCGTCGTCATCACCGCCGTCGCCGCTGCCGCCGCCGCAGCCGACCGTCGCCGCCACCGTGATCAAGATGAAACTGCAGATCTGGGGCGCCCTCATGTCGCGGACGATACACGATCTGGCGCAGGCTACGCTTCGGGATATGCTCGCTGCGCGGCATCAAACCGACATCAATGGGCGCTGACCTGAAGAACGTGATCGTGTTCGCACTGGGGGGTGTGAGGCACGCGGCCGAGCTCAGGTGGGTGCGAGAAGTGGTTACATTGGGCTTCGTCACGGAGATCCCGACGGCGCCGCCCGGGCTGACCGGCGCGTTCAACCTGCGCGGCAACCTCGTCCCCGTGCTCGATACCGGCGTCCTCGTCGGCGGGCAGCCGGGACCGACGCCGCGCCAGGGGGACGGCGCGCTCCTCGTCGAGCTCGACGGGGTCGCGGCCGCGCTCCGGGTCGACAAGGTCGACGAGGTGGCGACCCTCCAGCAGACGGCCGACGGGCGGGCGGTGATCGACAGCCGCGGCCGGACCGTGCCCCTCGTCGATCCGTCGGCGGTCGTGCGGCGCGCGATCGCCGACTCGCTGGCCGTGCGCGGCGAGAGCGACGGCGAGGTCGCGAGCGAGCTGACGGCGGACAGCCTGCGTCCCGCCCGCGACCCGACCACGGGCGCCAAGGCGGCCCCCGGCTTCGACGGAGACACCACGCTTGGTTGACCGCGACGACGGCACCGCCGGCGAGCGCGACCTCCTCGTGGACTTCGATCCGGAGGAGCTCGCGCTCCTGCGCCAGCTCTTCCGCGACGAGGCCCACGACGCGCTCGAGCAGGTGACCGCGCGCGCCCAGGCCGCGGGTCACGGCGAGCCGGTGCCCGAGGCCGTGCACGAGATGATGCGGGTCACGCACACGCTCAAGGGGTCAGCCGGCACGGTCGGACTCACCGACGTGGTCGAGCTCGCGCACCGGCTCGAGGGCTCGCTCGCCGCGGTCCGCTCGGGACAGCGTCCGTGGAGCGCGCAGTTCGCCGACGCGGTGATCGAGATCGCCGACGGCATCCGCGCCTACGTCGACGCGTTCGGGGATCCGCCACGCGCGGCCGCGGTCGCCACCCGGATCCACGAGCTGCTCGCGCCGTGGTCCGAGGGCCGGCGCCACGCGACGCCGGCGCCGGTCGACGAGTCGGACGAGCAGGCGGCGCAGAGCCGCTCGATCCTGCTGCCCGGCAGCCTCCCGCCGGGCCTCGCGGCCGACCTCACGAGCGACGGCGTGGTGCTCGACGAGGTCGACGGCGCCGCCTCGACCAGCCTGCCGGCGATCGACGCGTCGACCGGGTACGACGCGCGCACGCTCCTCCGCGTCGAGCCCGAGCGCGTCGACGAGCTGATGTCGGCGGCCGGCGAGCTGCTCTTCGATCGCAACCGCATCGAGCGGCGCGTCCAGCTCCTGCGCACGCTCACCCGCGATCTCGGCCGCGCGCGCCAGGCGCTGCGCGATGACACGAGCGGCGTGCGCGGCGCCACCACCGAGTCGCTGCGCGCCGCGATCGAGGAGCGCCTGCGGGCGGTCGAGACCCAGATCGCCGCGCTCACGACCCAGCTGGCCCAGACCACGGCCGCCCTCCTCGACGAGACCGAGGCCATGCGGCGCAACCTCGGCGAGCTGCAGCGCGGCCTCACCCGCGTGCGCATGCAGACCGCACGCGCGCTGTTCGCGCAGCTCGCCCGCGCCCTCCGCGCCGCGGCCCGCACCGCCGGCGCCAAGGTCGAGCTGCGGACGCGCGGCGAGGACACCGAGTTCGACAAGGCGGTCGCCGAGCGGGTCACCGATCCGCTCATCCAGATCCTCCGCAACGCGGTCGTCCACGGCATCGAGCCGCCGACCGAGCGCGTGCTGCGTGGCAAGGCGGCGACCGGCACGATCCGCGTGCACGCGCGCCAGGAGGGTAACCTCGTCGTGATCGAGGTCGCCGACGACGGCCGCGGCGTCGACGTGAAGAAGCTGCGCGACCGCTTCGTCGAGAGCGGGCGGTGGTCGCGCGCGCGCGCCGAGCTCGCGTCCGACGACGACGTCCTCCACGCCCTGTTCGACCCGGGCGTCTCGTCGCGCGACGAGGCCGACGAGATGTCGGGGCGCGGCATCGGCCTCGATCTCGTCCGCGAGACGATCGCGCGCCTCGGCGGCGAGGTGCGCATGACCTCGACGCCGGGCCGCGGCACGACGTTCACGCTGCGGCTGCCGGTCTCGACCGCGGTGAGCCAGGCGATGCTGTTCAAGGTCCACGGCCAGGTCTACGCCCTGCCCAACACGCAGGTGGTCGACACCGCGTTCGTCGACGCCGGGGCCACGACGTGGCCGGGGCCCGGCGGCGCGCCCGTCGTCCGCCTCGAGCAGCTCCTCGCCGTGCCGAGCGCGACCCTGCCCGAGCCGCCGCCGGCGCGTCGGCCCGCGGTCGTCCTCGCCTACGCCGACCAGCGCCTGGTCTGCACCGTCGACAAGCTCGTCGGCCCACGCGAGATCGTGGTCAAGCAGCTCGGCCCGCTGCTCGCGCCGCTGCCGCTCTTCGCCGGCGCGACGATCAGCGGCTCGGGCAAGGTCCAGCTCATCCTCGATCCTGCGGCGCTGGTGCGCGCGGCCTACCCGGATCGTCCGCTGGCGCCGGCGGCCTCCGCCGAGCCCGCCCCCGAGGCGCTCGCCGGCCGCGCCCTGGTCGTCGACGACTCGCGCGCGATCCGCGAGGCGCTCACCTCGATGCTCGCGCGCGAGGGATGGATCGTCGACGTCGCCGAGGACGGGCTCCGCGCGCTCGCGCTGATCGAGCAGCTGCCCTACGACCTCGTGGTCACCGATCTCGAGATGCCGCGCATGGGCGGATTCGAGCTCATCGACCGCCTGCGCGCCGAGCCCCGCACGCGCGCCACTCCCGTCGTGATCGTCTCGTCACGGGTGACGCAGGAGACCCGACGCCGCGCCCGCGATCTCGCCGTCAAGGGGCTCATCGCCAAGCCGCTGACACGCCGCAAGCTGCTCGAGGTGCTCTACCCCTCGATCGAGTCGAGCAAGGGTTGATCCTCGCCCGCCTCCGCCTCGCTCGCCTCCGCCTCGCTCGCCTCCGGCTCGCCCATCTCCGGCCCGACGATCCCGTTGGCCGCACGCTCCGCCAGGCGCGCCTTGCGATCGGCGCGGCGCTGCTCGCGATCACGCACGCGATCCTTCTGCGCGATCTCTCGCGCACGCTTGGCGATCGAGGCCTTGCGATTGGTGCTCATCGGGATCCTTTCGGCTCGGGCGGCCGGCCTCGTCGACGGGGCCGCCCCTTCGCGGATTCGAAGAAGTGCGGCCCGGTGATGGCGCAGCCGGGGTAGGTCGCCACGATGGCGTGCGCCGTCCGGAGCGCGCTCTCGCCGTCCGGATCACCGTCGAGGGTGATCGGCACGCCGGCGGCCGCCGGCGCATACGACAACGTCGAGCGACCGGTGCTCGCATCGACGGAGACAAAGACTCGCTCGGGGGTCGAGGCGAGAGCTGGTAGGGCGATCGGTGTGGGCTTGGTTGCCATCAAGATGGGCCGCCCCGCATGTGCGGGCGTCTTCCATCTCGCGGTCCGCCTGAGGCCTGATACGCGAGGTGTTCACCTCTATACCACGCAGCGGCCGCGGGGCCAAACCCGCGGTCACCGCTTCGGTCGTCCGTGGTGAGACACGCGGATGAGCGGCTTCTTGCTCCCGCCGCTCGCGCCGCCGGCACGGCCCGGCTTCTTGCCGTCGCGCTGATCGACGACGCGCGCGGCCTCGCGCCCCGCCTTGCGGCGGCGATCCACCGCGCGGCGATCGTTCGGGTCGACCTCGGGCGGCGACGCGCGTGGGCGGCGCGCGACCGGCGTCGGCGCCGGCTGCCCACCGGCCCCGCGCGCGAGCTCGAGCTCGATGCGACGGCGCGCGACCGAGACATCCTTGATGATCACCTCGACCTCGTCGCCCATCGCGAGCGTGAAGCCGCTCCGTCGAGCGCGCAAGCGCAGGTGGAGCTCGTCGTAGTCGACGTCGGCGCCGAGCGAGTCGATCTTGATGAGCCCTTCGACGAAGGGCTGCGAGATCTCGACGAACGCGCCGAAGCTGGTCACCGCCGACACCGAGCCCGCCAGGCGCTCGCCGATCTGGTCGCGCATGATGTACGCGCGGTACATCGCGACCGCCTCGCGCTCGGCCTCCATCGCGCGCCGCTCGTGGCCCGACGACATCGCCGCCAGCTCCGAGAGCCGCGACGCCGGCGGCGGCAGCTCGCGGTAGGCGCCGCCGGCCGGGAAGCCGTCCTTGTGCAGGTAGTGCTTGAGCAACCGGTGGACGAGGAGATCCGGGTAGCGGCGGATCGGCGACGTGAAGTGCACGTACTCGCCCGACGCGAGGCCGAAGTGGCCGATGGGCACGGTGTCCCAGACCGCCTGCTTGAGCGAGCGCAGGACCAGGAACGAGAGCGCGCGCGACGCGCTGGTCTCGGCGACCTGCTCGAGCACGGCCTTCATGCCGACCGGCGTCATCGCCTCCTCGACGTCGACGTCGATGCCGAGCCCGCCGAGGATCTCGGCGAGCTCCTCGACGCGCTCGCGCCGCGGCGGCGCGTGGACGCGCCACACGGTGGGCGCCCCCCGCTTGCGGAAGAAGCGACCGACCGCCTCGTTGGCGGCGATCATGAACTCCTCGACGAGCTGGTACGCGCCCTTCACGTCGGGGTCGCCCTTCGCGCGCACGACGTCGCGCACGAGGCGCGGATCGTCGGCGTCGAGGATGACCTTGGCCTCGGGCAGATCGAGCTCGAGCGTGCCGCGCGCCCGGCGCTGCGCGCGCAGCTGCCTGGCGAGCGCGTCGAGCCGGGTGAGCTCCTCGACCCACGGGCGGTACGCCTCGCGACGACCGCGGAAGTCGCCGCGCAAGGCCGCGGCCACGCCCGGGTAGTCGAGGCGAGCCTGCGAGCGGATCACCGCCGCGGCGTACGCGGTGTCGCGCAGCTCGGCGTTCGCGTCGTAGTCGAGGCGCACGACCATCGCGCAGCGATCGACGTCGGGGTTGAGCGAGCAGATGCCGCTCGAGAGCTCGTGCGGCAGCATCGGGATCACGCGATCGGGCAGGTACACCGAGACGCCGCGCAGGGTCGCCTCCTTGTCGAGCGCGTCGTCCCAGCGCACGTAGTGCGAGACGTCGGCGACCGCGACCCAGACCCGCGTGCCACCGTCGGGGCCGTCCTCGATGCACAGCGCATCGTCGAAGTCGCGCGCCGTCTCGGGATCGATCGTGCAGAAGCGGCGATCGCGCAGGTCGATGCGGTCGCCGAGATCGGACATGCCGACCTCCTGGTTCGTGCGCTCGGCCTGGGCGCGCGCCGCGGCCGGGAACTCGAGCGGCAGCGCGGCCACCGCGAGGATCTTCTCGATCTCCGTGCGCGGATCGTCGGGATCGCCCAGCACCTTGAGGATGCGGGCAGCCATGTCGCCGCCGCGATCCGACGGGTAGCGCGTGATCTCGACGACCACCGCCTGCCCTTCGGCCGCGGGGGTGCCGCCGTCGAGCGGCACCTGACCGAAATCGGCCGCCACGCGCGGATCGTCGGGCTGGAGCAGGTGCTCGCGGCCCACGCGGCGGACCACGCCGGTCAGGCGTGCGCGCCCGCGGGCGAGGACCAGATCGACCTTGCCCTCGGTGCCCTTCACGCCGACCCACGTCGACACGCGCACCTGATCGCCGTCGAGAGAACCGCCGCGGTACTTGGCGGGGATGAACACGTCGCGCCCGTCGGCGAGCGCGACGAAGCCGTAGCCGGCGGGGTGCACGGTGATGCGCCCGACCGGACGGTCCTCGCTGCTCGAATCGGGCGTCTCGTCGGCGAGCGTCGCTGCCACCGAGGGGCGCGCCGGGCGGCGCGGGCCACGCGGCGCGGGCAGCTTTGCGGCCAGCTTGTCCCGTTCACCCTGAGCGAGGCCCCGCAGGGGCCGCGTCGAAGGTTCACGAGCCTCGTCCTTCGACTCCGCCGCTGCGCGGCCTCGCTCGGGACGATCGGGCTCCGGATCGGGCTTGTTCCAGGGCAGGCTGGGCTGCCGGCCCCGCTTGTCGGCGGAGCGCCCCTGCGGCGCGAGCGCGAACGCGCCGCCGGAGAGGATCTGCACGCGGCCGTCCTCCGCGAGCTGGGCGATCAGCGTGCGCAGCCGGTCGTATTCTTGCTTCTTGAGGCCGAGGTCGTCGGCGAGCGCGGGCAGCTTGATGCCCCGGGTCACGACGCGCCCGAGCGCGTCGAGGATGTCTTCACGAGTCACAGTCACAGGTTTTCGAGTCTTGTCTATGGTCACCGGAGCGCGCGAAGCACTCCATCATCGCCCGCGAGATAGATGGTGCCGTCGCTCGCGATCGCGGGGGTCGCGTCGACGTCGCCGCCCGTCCGTACGTGCCACAAGAGCACGCCGGAGGCATCGGCCGCATAGAGATGGTCGTCCTGCGATCCGATGAGGACGACGCCGTTCGTCGCCACCACCGGACCGCCGTGGATCTTGTCCGCCGTCGCCAGCCGCCACTTGATGCGGCCGTCCGGCTCGATCGCGTACAGGTGCTTGTCGTAGCTGCCGACGTAGATCGTACCGTCGGGGGCGATCGCGGCCGGGCCGCGCACGTCGCCGCCGGTGAGCAGCTTCCACTTCACCGTGGCGTCGGGCGCGACCGCGTAGAGCGCGTCGTCGTCGCAGCCGATGTAGACGGTGCCGTCCTCGGCGACGGCCGGCGCCGCGTCGAGATCGCCGCCGGCGCGCAGCTCCCACCGCTTGGTGCCGTCGGGCGCGAGCGCGTAGAGCCCGTCGTCCTGGCTGCCCGCGATGATGGTCAGATCGGCGCCGCTGCCGACCAGCGCCGGCGCGCTGGCGACGTGCTCGCCGGTCGCGAACCGCCAGCGCAGCGTGCCGTCCGCCCAGACCGCGTGGATGCCGTCGCCGCCGAGATAGATCGTGCCGTCGGCGCCGATCACCGGTCCGCCGTCGGCGTCGCAGCGCGTGCCCTCGGGACCGAAGCCCTTGGGGTCACAGGTGCCGATCCGCAGCTTCCACTTGAGCGTGCCGTCGGCCGCGACCGCGTACAGGTGATCGTCGTCGCTGCCGACGTAGACCGTGCCGTCCTCGGCCACCGCCGGCGTGCTCCACGATCGCTCGGACATCTTGAACGTCCAGCGGATCGTGCCGTCGGGCGCGATCGCGCGCAGCGCGCCGTCGTGTGCGGCGACGTAGATCGTCCCGTCGGGCCCGATGGTCGGCGCGCCCGTCACCGCCGCGCCCAGGGACACGCGCCAGAGCTCGGTCGGCGCCTTGAGCGGCGCGGGGCCGCCGCCGCGACCGCGGTGCGCCGCGTCGCCGCCGAGCATGGCGAACGGGCGCGGCCCCGTCACCGCGCCGGGTCCCTCGCCGCCGCCCGCGCCGCCCCCGCCGCCGGGTCCGATCCGCGGACCACGCGACGACGGATCGACGCATGCACCGCCGACGCACACCCGCGCGCCCTTGCAGTCGGTGTCCTTGCCGCACGGCCCGGGCGTCCTGGCCGGCGCCGAGCAACCGGTCAAGCAGGCGCCGGCGACCAGCGCCGGCAGCCACGAGTTGGAGCTCACGCTATCTACCCTACGCCTTGGCGAGATCGTTCGAGAAGCGCTCGGCCAGCTTCTCGAAGTAGCGTCGCGTCTCTTCCAGGATCGACGGATCCTGGTCTGGATACATGCGGATGCCATGGGCGCCGCACGGGTCGGTGGTCACCGGCCCGACGGGCAGGCCGCCGACGATGCCGGTTCGTTCGTGATAGAGGAGCGCGAGCACCTCGGAGTGGCTCTCGGGCACCAGGAACGTGCGACGCCCCAGCTCGGGCTTGCCGTCCTTGAAACCCTCGACGAGCTTTGCCATGAAACTTCCCGAGTGTATCGCTGGCGACCTGGGTGTCAAAGAGGGTTGTGCCCAACGAAACTCGTGAGATGGTCCCCCGGTGCACGTCGAGTTCTGGTTCGACTTCTCGTGCCCGTACGCCTATCTGGCGTCGCAGCGAGTCGAGGAGATCTGCACGGCGGCCGGCGTTCCGCTGGTGCTCCAACCAATGCTCCTCGGTGGCGTCTTCCGCCTGACCGGCGCGGGCGACGGACCGATGGCGACCCTGTCGCCGCCCAAGGCCACCCACAACACCCGCGACATGCTCCGCTGGGCCGATCGCCTGGGTGTGCCGCTGCGCATCCCCGCCGCGCACCCGATGAGGACGGTCCGGGCGCTCCGGACCCTGCTCGGCCTGCCCGAGGCGCGCTGGCCGGCGGCCATGCACGCGCTCTACGCCGCGTACTGGCAAGCCGGCGAGGACATCACCCAGGCGACCGTGATCGCCGCCGCGCTCGCCCGCGCGGGCTGCTCCGCCGACGAGATCGCGACCGCGGCCGCCGGCGCCGACGGTGACGCCGCGAAGGACGACCTGCGCCGACGGACCGACCAGGCCGTCGCGCTCGGGATCTTCGGCGCGCCTGCGATGGTCGTGCACCGCGACGGCGCCGCGCCGATCCTGCTGTGGGGTCAAGACCGCCTGCACTGGCTCGCCGCGGTGCTCGCCGGCTGGGACCCGGACGTCGGCGCGCCGCCCATCACGCCCGCCGCCGACGGCCGCGCGCCCGCCCCCACCCTCGCCCAGCCACCCACCGTCGACTTCTGGTTCGACTTCAGCTCGCCGTTCGCGTACCTCGCCGCGACGCAGATGGGCGCGCTCGCGGCGCGCGCCGGCGCCGCCGCCGGCCTGCGGTGGCGCCCCATGCTGCTCGGCGCGCTCTTCCGCGATGTCGGGACACCCGACGTGCCGCTGTTCGCGATGCCCGAGGCCAAGCGCGCGTACGTGAGCCGCGAGCTCGGCCGCTGGGCGAAGTGGTGGGGTGTGCCGTTCCGCTTCCCGTCGCGCTTCCCGATGCGCACGATCGCGCCACTGCGGCTCACGCTCCTCGCCGGCGACGACGACGCCCCTCGCCTCGCCGAGCGCATCTTCCGCGCGTACTGGATCGAGGATCGCGACATCGCCGACGCCGCCGTCCTGCGCGAGCTCGCCGCCGACGCGGGCGTCGATCCCGGGCTCGTCGACCGCACGAACGAGCCGGGGGTGAAGCAGGTGCTCATCGACTCGACCGCCGCCGCGCGCGCCGCGGGTGTCTTCGGCGCGCCGAGCTGCGTCGTCCACGCTCCCGGCGGGCCGCACCTCTTCTGGGGCCAGGATCGGCTCGAGCTCGTCGAGGCGGCGCTGCGCGGCTGGTCGCCCCCGTGAGCGCCACGAGCGCCACGACGCTCGGGCTCGTCGCCACCGCCGTCTGCCTCGGCGCGCTGGCCGCGCTGGTCGCCGCCGAGGTCCGTCACGATCGCGCCGGCCGCTTCCGCTGGAAGCCGCTGGCCTCGCTCGCGTTCGTCGCGGTGCCGTTCCTCACCGGCGCCGTCGCGAGCGACGCCCCGGAGGTCGCGCGCTGGATCGCCGCCGGCCTCGTGCTCGGCGCGATCGGCGACGTGCTCCTCATGTTCGAGTCGCAGCGGGCGTTCCTCGGCGGCCTCGTCGCGTTTCTCCTGGGTCATCTCTCCTACGTGATCGCGTTCGCCCGCACCGTGCCGCCCGCGCGGTGGTTCGAGGGAGGCATGCTCGCCGTCGTCGCCGCGGCGCTGGTCGCCGCCGCCATCGTGCTGCGCTGGCTCTGGCCGCGCCTCGGCGCGCTGCGCGTCCCCGTGATCGGCTACGTCGCCGTCATCACGTCGATGGTCGTCGGCGGCATCGCCGTGGCGACGCCGCTCGCGACCGCGGGCGCGATCGCCTTCTACGCGTCGGACCTGGCGGTCGCCCGCGAGAAGTTCGTGGTGAAGGACGTGTGGAACCGCGCGATCGGGCTGCCGCTCTACTACGGCGCGCAGCTCCTCATCGCGTGGTCGGTCGCTACCTGAGTTACTTCTTGCGCGAGCCGCGCGCCTTGCGACGCTTGCGGTTGCGGTTGAGGCCGCGCTTGTGCGCAGCCGCCTTCTTCGCCTTCATCTTGCGGTCCTTCTTGAAACGGACCTGCTTGTACTTGGGGCGGTTCTTGAGCTTTCTCTTCGAGCGACCAGCAGCAGCCACGGCTAACCTCGTTACGGGATTACACTTTCGGAAGGGGCCGCAGTCTAGTCGAGACAATCCCCAGGTCAAGTCGTAACCGGGCCCGCCGGACGGCGTAGAGGCTGTGCCGCCCCGAGATGACGGACGCCCGGACGCTCATGACGAAGTACTGCGACGGCGACCCAGCCTCGTTCCGGGAGCTCTACGCCCTCCTGGCGCCGCGGCTCCTGGGCTACCTGATGCGGATGACCCGCGACCGGACGACCGCGGAGGACCTGCTCCAGCAGACCTTCGCCAAGGTGCACCGGGCGCGCGGCGCCTACGTGCGCGGGGCCGATCCCGCGCCGTGGATCTTCGCGATCGCGCATCGCACCTTCCTCGACGACCGGCGCCGCGCGCGCCGGGGCGCGATGCTCACCGACCACGGCGACCTGCCCGAGGTCGCAGCGGCCCTCTCCGGCGAGCCCGCCGACGTCGCGGCCGCGCGCGCCGAGATCGACATCGCCGCCACCCGCGCCGCGCTCGCGGCGCTCGACAGCCTGCCCGCGCCGCAGCGCGAGGCGGTGTTCCTGACCAAGCTCGACGGCAGGAGCGTGGCCGAAGCCGCCGAGATCGCGGGCACCACGCCGGGCGCGATGAAGGTGCGCGCCCACCGCGGCTATGTCGCCCTGCGCCGCCTGCTCGGAGGTGCCCCATGACGATCCCGCCCATCGCGGCCGAGCTCGAGCAGGAGCTCGCGCGGCTCTCGCCGGTCACGACGCGGCGCCCGGTGCGCCAGGCGCTCCTCGCCGGCGCCGTCTCGCTCGTGTACGCCGCGATCGTGCTCGCGGTCATCGCCGTGCGCCGCGAGCTCGCCGACCTGCCGCGGCTCTGGCTCGTGCTCTACCTCGGCGCCTGGCTCGCCGGCTTCGCCGTGCCGGTGTGGTTCGCGCTCGTGCCGCGCCCGGGCGGCATGTTGCCGCGGTGGCGCCTCGCCGGCGCGATCGCCGCGGTCTCCGCCGTCGGCTTCGTCGTCGCCGGCTTGCTCGTGCCGCGCAGCGCGGCCGCGAGCCTCCACCTCGGCCTCGACTACGCGCACCAGTGTCTCTCGCTCGGCCTCGTCACCGCGATCGTGCCGGTCGTGCTCGGCACCCTGCTCCTGCGCGGCGCGGCGCCGGTCGGGTCGCGCGTGACCGCGGCGGCGCTGGGCGCGGCGGGCGGTTCGCTCGGCGGCTTCGTCCTCCACCTCCACTGCCCCATCGCCGACGGCATCCACGTCGGCCTCGTGCACGGCGCCGTCGTCGCCGTCGCCGCGCTGCTCGCCGCCGCGCTCGTGCCGCGCGCGCTGCGCCCGTGAGCGGAGGCGGCGCTACTTCACGACGGGCTGGGCCACGACCGGCGCCCAGAACATGCCGAAGCGGCGGAAGCGGTGCTCGAGGCCAGGGAACGAGTACGAACCGTCCGGGTTCATGTGCGGCCCGCCGTCCCAGTTGGTCGGGCGCTTGCGGTCGTGCGGCGACGGCACGACGAGCGAGCCGACGTAGTCGCCCTTGGCGTAGACCTTGTCGATCTGCTCCGACATGCGCGCGATGTCGGCGTTCGAGACCACGCCGTTCGACGTCGCCTGGTAGAACTGCACCGTCACGCGCACGGGGAAGCGCGGATCGCGCTCGATGGTCAGGCCGTCGAGCTCGGTGTACGGCCCCTCGGTCTCGCCGTGGCCGAGCACGGCGACGTCGACGTCCGAGTCGCGGCTGCGGCCGGGCGCCGCGCTGCTCTTGGCCGACATCTCCATCGCCGGCGCGGCGTCGCCCTCGGCGAGCCCCATCGCGGCGCCGCCCGCGCCGTAGCCCATGCGCGCGACCGCCTTCTGCTTGAGCGGCACCTGGATGAGCATGAGGAGGTTGGCGTCCTCGCCGAGCGAGGCGGCGTCCTCGCCGTTGGCGGTGGTGCCCTTCCGCTTCACGTCCTTCAAGCGCTCGGCGATGAGCGGCGCCTTCTTGCCGTCCTGGTTGAAGTAGAGGCGCTGGCCCCAGCTGCCGCCGCCGGTGACGGTGTCGCGCTCGTTGTCGATGATCGTCATGCTCGCGCCCTGGCGCGTGACGAGGATGGTGAGGACGGCCGGGTTCTCGGCGTACGACTGGTAGTTGAAGATGACCGGCCAGAACGTGGCCTTGCCGTCCTTGGGCACGGGCAGGAACGCGTGCTGCGCGCTGACCAGCACGTGCTTGTCGCGGCGCGGGGCGAGGAGCGAGCCCTTGATCTTGCCCTTGCGGGGCGCGCTCATGTAGCGGCCGGGGTCGGCGAGGAGCTGCGCGAGCGTGATGGTCTCGAGCTTCTTGCCCCGGGCGTTGCCGACCGGGACGAAGATGCGGTCCATCCGAACGTCCGCCGTCTTGTCGCTGAAGTTGTCGTGGCGGATGACCGGCATGAGGTACGTGCGCCGGCCGTGGGCGTCGTTCGAGGCCTCGACCTCGATCGTGACGTCGCTGATGTTGGGGCCGACCGAGCTGCCTTCCCAGCGCCCGGTGTCCTCCCACATCACGTTGACGATGCCGAGGCCGCGCTTCTGGACGAGCGCCTGGGCGTCGCCGTCGGAGACCATGTCGGCGACGTCGGCGACGATCTGGGCGAAGGAGCGGTGAGGCTCGGCGATGGCGATGGGCTTGGCGGGCGCGCCGGGCCCCGCCGGCTGCGCGACGGCGGGCGGCGTGACGAGGGCGGCGGTGGTGGCGGCCGCGAGGAACATGCGACCGAGGCGGTCACGGAGGCGAAGGCTGCGGTGGGTGCGGGGCGTGGGGTTCGTGCGGGGCGTGCTCATGGTGATTCTCGATTGCACGCACGACGGGCCAGCTTGATCTGGGAGCGCGCAAGGGTTCGTGCCGCCTGGGGAAGTCGCGGTACAACCAAAGGCCGCACACATGTCTGGTGTCTGGCAGTCGCTCGATCTCGGGGTTTCGGGGCCGCTCCGCGACGCGACGCGGGCGGAGGCGGAGCGCGCGTTCGAGCGGCTGATGGCGGCGCGCGAGGCGCGGTGTCGGATGCTGGTGGAGCTGGCGGGGACCGACGAGCTCGAGGTGATGAGCCCGTGGCTGGCGCGGGCGGCGCGGGAGCTAGGTGTCGAGCGGGTCGACGGGATCGCGGTCGACGCGGCGCTGTGGCTCGGCGAGCGGATCATCGCGCAGGCGCCGTGGCTGCGATGGGAGCTGTACGTGGGCGTGAAGAAGTCGACGGGGTATCAGCGCGCGGTGCTGGTGGGGTTCCGGAGGGTGGACGATGCTCGGTATTACGTCGACGTCGCGCATTTCGTCGCGTCGTGGCTGGAGCTGTGCGCGCGGCGGCGGGCGGTGAAGGAAGACTTTCTGGTGACAGTGTTCGAGACGACGCTGGCGGACGCCTGAGCGCGCGGAGGACTGGGCGGGGGACTGGGCGGATGGGGGACGAGCCCGCGTGAGCGTGGGCGGTCGCGGTTGCGGTTGCGGTTGCGGTTGCGGTTGCGGTCGCGGTTGCGTTTGCGGTCTCGTTTGCGGTCTCGGTTGCGGTTGCGGTTGCGGTCTCGTTTGCGGTCTCGTTTGCGGTCTCGTTTGCGGTCTCGTTTGCGGTCTCGTTTGGGCCTGGGCCTGGGCCTGGGCCTGGGCCTGGGTTTGGGCCTGGGTTTGGGTTTCGGTTTGGGCTTGGGTTTCGGGGTCGGCGGGCGGCGTCGGGGCCGGCTGGTAGATTCGGGCCTCGTGATCGGACTCGTTCTGTCGTGCGAGCATGCTTCGTGGACGTTGCCGCCGGGCGTTGACCTGGGGGTCACGGATGACGTGCTGCGGTCGCAGGCGAGCTGGGATCCGGGCGCGTACGAGATCGCGGCGCGGCTCGGGGAGGCGTTGGGGTTACCGGTTCATACCGGCGCGTTCTCGAGGATGTGGGTCGACCTCAATCGCGGGCCGGAGCACGGGGATGTCGTGCCGCGGGTCAGCTACGGCGCGGTGGTGCCAGGCAACCAGGAGCTCGATCCCGCGGCCAGAGCGAAGCGGATCGCGGAGTATCACGTTCCGTACTGGGAGGCGGTGCGGCGCGATGCGCGCGCGAGGTTGATGTCGATCGGGGCGTGCCTGCAGGTGTCGTCGCACAGCTTCGATCCCGCGCTCGATCCGGCCAACCGCCGCTTCGACGTCGGCGTGCTGTACGATCCGGCGTTCCCGTTCGAGGCGGAGCTGGCCGAGCGCCTCACGTTCGGCTTGCGGGCCGCGGGGCTCGACGTGAGGGCCAACCGGCCCTACAGCGGCGTCGGGCCGGGGATCACGACGTCGCTGCGCCACGAGCTCGCCGGCGAGCGCTATGCCGGGATCCAGCTCGAGACCTCGTTCGCGGTGACGCTGGTGCCGGGAGGATGCGCGCGGGTCGCCGACGCGCTCGCGCCATTGCTGGAACAGCTGCGCGAGGGCTGACGGAGGTATCGTCGGCGCATGGCGCTTCCTCTCGTCCCACCCGCCTGCGATCCCGCCACCGTCACGCCCCGGGCTGGCTCGGGGTATCCCGAGCCGTATCGCTCGCGCGTCCTGCCGCGCGAGAAGCGCGCGCTCGGCGACGCGCTCGGGCTCACGCTCATCGGCGTCAACCTCACCACGCTCGCGCCGGGCAAGGAGTCGTCGATGCGCCACTGGCACACGCTCGAGGACGAGCTGGTGTACGTGCTCGAGGGCGAGCTCACGCTTGTCACCGACGACGGCGAGCAGCTCCTGAGGCCGGGCACGTACGCGGGCTTTGCCGCCGGCGCGAAGCTCGGCCACCAGTTCGTCAACCGGAGTGATCAGCCCGTGCGCTACCTCGAGATCTCGAACCGAGACCCGAAGGACGCCGCGGTCTACACCGACCCCGCGGTCGACATGGTGTACGAGCAGTCGCCCGACGGCGAACCGATCTTCAAGCGCCGCGACGGGACGCCGTACTGACCCGGCTCGGATCAGGAGGCCGATCGATCAGAAGGCGTCGTCGGCGAGGTCCATCAGGGCGAGGTCGCCCTTCTCGACGATGCGACGGTTGGCGCCGAGGCCGGGCAGGATCTCCTTGCAGTAGAAGCGCGCCGCCGCGACCTTGCCGTCGTAGAAGGCGCGCTCGCGCTCGGGGGCGGCGTCGCGCTTGCCCAGCGCGACCTGCGCGTTGACCAGGAGGCGCCAGCCGATGATGAGCTCGGCGAGCGAGAACAGGATGCGGTTGCCGTGCAGGCCGACGTGATACGGCGACTGCCCGAGCTTGCCCATCATGCCCATGAACATCGCGCCGACCTCGTTCACCGCCTGCTCGAGCGCGGCCTTCTCGGCGGCGAGGCCCTCCGGCAGCCCGGCCGCCGTGGCCTGGATCTCCTTGACCAGGGCCTGCAGCGTCTCGCCGCGGTCGCGCGCCACCTTGCGGAAGAAGAGATCGAGCGCCTGGATGTGCGTCGTGCCCTCGTAGAGCGAGTCGATCTTCTGGTCGCGGATGTACTGCTCGATCGGATAGTCCTGGCAGTAGCCGGAGCCGCCGAAGCACTGCAGGCTCACGCCGAGGAGCTCGTAGACCTTCTCCGACGAGTAGCCCTTCACCAGCGGCAGGAGCAGGTCGTTCTTCTTGTCGAGCGCCTTGGCCCCCTCCTTGCCGTAGCCGCCGGCGATCATCACCTGGTCCTGGATGTGCGCCGTGTAGAGCACGAGCGCGCGCAGGCCCTCGGCGAACGCCTTCTGCAGCATGAGCATGCGGCGCACGTCGGGGTGACGGATGATCTCGACGCGCGGCGCCGCCTTGTTGGCCGCCTGCGCCATGTCGGCGCCCTGCTTGCGCAGCTTGGTGTACGCGAGCGCGTTCAGGTACGCGGTCGAGAGCGTCGCCATCGACTTGGTGCCGACGCCCATGCGCGCGTACTCGATGATGTGGAACATCTGCTTGATGCCCTCGTGCACCTCGCCGACGAGGAGCCCGCGGCACGGCTGCGTGGCGCCGAGCGTGAGCTCGCACGTCGCCGACGCCTTGATCCCCATCTTGTGCTCGACGTTGGTGACGAAGGCGCCGTTGCGCTCGCCCAGCTTGCCCGCTTCGTCGACCCAGTACTTGGGCACGATGAACATCGACAGGCCCTTGGTGCCGGGGCCGTGGCCTTCGGGGCGCGCGAGCACCATGTGGACGATGTTCTCGGGCTGATCGAAGTCGCCGTTGGTGATGAAGCGCTTCACGCCCTCGAGCAGGTACTCGTCGCCCTGGACGTGGGTGGCCTTGGTCGTGCCGGCGCCGACGTCCGAGCCGGCGTCGGGCTCGGTGAGCACCATCGTGCCGCCCCAGTGGCGCTCGAGGATGTTCGAGAGGTAGCGCCGCTTCTGGCTCTCGGTGCCGAGCTCCTCGATCACCTTCGCGTGGAAGTTGCCGAGGATGTAGAACGTGATCGACGCGTTGGCGCCGGCCATGAGCTCGAAGGCCGCCCAGCACACCGTCGGCGGCGCGCCGTAGCCACCGAGCGACTCCGGCAGCTCGAGCTTGTTCCAGCCGTCCTTGTAGTAGGCGTTCAGCGCCCGGGTGAAGCTCTCGGGCAGGGTCACGTTGCCGGCGCCGTCGAGCGTGACGCCGTGCTTGTCACCGTCGACGAACGCCGGCGCGAAGTGCTCCTGCACGAAGTCGCACAGGCCGGTCAGCGCCTCGCGCGCGCCGTCGCCGTCGAGCGTCGTGAACGGCCCCTTGCCCAGCGACGTACGCTCGAGGTCGAGCACCTCGAACAGGTTGAAGAAGATGTCGCGGAGGTTCGGCTGGTAGTGTCCGGCAGCGGTCATGACCGGCGCAGTGTAGCGCCGACCCCGCCTCAGTTCACCGGGCAGACCGTCGTGTTGCGGATGAGCTGCTGGGGATTGAGCGTGGTGGTGAGCCCGGCGGCGCGCGCGACGAACGAGGTCGTCCGCTGCCAGCACGCGTCGGTGCCGACGAGGCCGGTGATCACCATCGAGCGCTGCCCCGAGGCGATGTCGGCGGCGGTCACGGTGTCACTGGCGGCCACGCACGCCGTCGTGGCGGTGGCGCAGTCACTCGCGTACGCCGTCGCGCCGATCATGAACGTCGTCGGCACGCACGTGCCGGCCGAATCACGCAGCTCGATGCGGATCGCGGTGATGCCGGCGCCGGTGGGCGGCGCCCCACAGTTGTCGCCGCCCGGGGTCGTGATGTTGAAGCTGAGGTCGCCGCGAGGATCGACCTCGAAGGCGATGGGATCGACGACCCCGGTCCCGCTCGCCGGCACGGTGACGGCGAGGCGCGTGACCGGACCTGACAGCGTACCGCCCGAGCCCTGGAGGCTGACCTCGACGTCGTAGTCGCCGACCGGGAGCTGGCGGGTCACGCCCATGAGGCTCGTGCAGCTGAACGAGTCGACGACGCCGGCGAGCGCGCCGACCGGCACGATCTCGACGGTGACCGAGGAGCCGGCGATCTGGGCGCACGTGAGCGGCGTCCCCATGTTCGAGATCGTCCAGGACAGCATGAGCTGGCCGGGCGGCGGCGCATCCGTCGGCGGCCGCGCGTCGGGCAGCCCGACATCATCGCTGCAGGACATCGCGACCAGCGCGAACGCCAGGACCAGACCCCGCATGGGCGCGTGAAGCATCCCGAGGATTCTACAGCGACTTCTCCATCCGCACGAAGTGACATGCACGACGCGGCGAACGGTGGTCGTACGGTGCCGTCCCGACCTCTCGGTAGCCGAGGCCCCGGTACCACGAGCCGAGCTCGTCGCGCAGGTTGACGATGTCGAGCTCGACGGTCTCGCAGCCGAGCGCCACGCACGTCGCCTCGACGACCGCGACGAGACGGTGACCGAGGCCACGGCGCTGGAGCTCGGGCGCGACCGCCAGCATCGAGAGCCTGCCCCACGCGCGCGCGCCGACCCGATCGACGCGGAGGTGCACGGACGCGGCGAGCTCGCCGCGCCGCCCGTGGTCGACCTCGTCGAGCACGAGGAAGTGGCCTTCTCGCGCGAGGCGCTCGACCTCGGCGAGGCCGGTGCGGTCGCCGTCGACGAAGAACGACTCGACGGTGTACGCGCGGTTCACGAGGCGGCACACCGCGGGGAGATCGGCGGATCCGGCGCGCCGCACGCTGGGCGCCAGCTCGGGGTCCCGTGCCATCTCGAGCTGCATGAGCCCGTCGATACCACGTGCCTACGACACGGCCAGCGTCAGCAACCGTTCGACGTGCGGATCGTCGTCGGCGATCCGACCCGGGCTGCGGACAGCCAGGTCTCGACCGAGGTGTCGCCGCGGAGGTGGCGCAGGAACCACGCCGCCGTCACGCGCTTGGTGATCGTGTGGACGACCGCGTCCGCCGTCTGGCCGTTCTGGCAGGCGAGGCAGGCGAAGCCGCAGCTCCCGCGATCGCCGATCCAGTCCATGTGATCGGCCTGCTGGATGGTGACCTCGAGCAGCGCCGGCGCCTCGCACGCGGCGGTGAAGTACTGCTGGTAGTTGTCGGCGGCGGGCGCGCACGACATCCCGCCGAGGCCGCCGTTCGCGTCGGTCAGCTCGCCCAGGAGCGCCATCGGCACCCGGAGGTTGCCCATCATCTCGGGGGTGACCGACATCGAGCCGTCGTTGCCGAACGGCGGCAGCGCGTCGACCGGGTCCCAGCCCACGACCGCCTTGATGCGGGTGTCGAGGATCGCGGCGTTGATGCTGACCTTGCCGCCCAGCGAATGGCCGGCGACGCCGATCGCCTGCGCGTCGACGCGCGCGGCGAGGCCGCTCGCCTGCGACAGCGACCAGGTGATGATCGCGCCGATCTCCCGCGCCTTGTCCTGATGGTTCCCCGAGCTGGCGTACTCGTGCGTGATGCAGACGTGCCCCCACGTCGCGAGGTGCTCGCAGAAGATCCGGTACTGCGAGCGCGCGAGCTGGAAGCCCGACGACACGATGACCAGCGGGAACGGTCCCGCCGCGGGCGCCGCGCCGTCGGACGACGGGGAGTACACGGAGCCGGCGACGTTGCCGGCGCTGCCGAGCGAGATCGTGACGCTGGCCTGCGTGTGCACCATCCACGAGCCCGGCATCGCGGGGTCGCCGGCAGCCGGCGGCGCGTCGGTCGGCGGGGCGCCGTCGGTGCCGGGGGCGCCGTCGGTGCCGGGGGCGCCGTCGGTGCCGGGGGCGCCGTCGGTGGTGCCGGAGGCGCCGTCGACGCCATCGTCGTCCCCGACGTTCGAGCTTCCACCACAAGCCGCGAGCGCACAGACGAGTGCCAGTAGCCGCATGACGCGCCTCCTCTTCACTGCTTCACTTCGCTTCACTTCTGGGGTTCGGGCGTGCCAGCCGCGGCGCGCAGCTCGGGGATGACGAGCTTCGCGCGCATGGCGACGACGAGGCGCTCGCCCAGGCGCGTCGCGTCGCGTGCGATCTCGTCGAGTGGCCTGGGCGGCAGGGTCGAGCCCGCCAGCACGCGCCGGCGGAAGAGCTCGATCTCGACGCGCACGAGCGTCCGCACCGCCGCCGCGTAGGGCTCGAGGATCGGCATCGGGAACAGGTCGCCCATGCCGGCGCGGCGCACCTCGTCGATGACGAGGAGCACCTCGAGATCCGCGCCCTGATAGAGCGGCTCGCCGCCGGCGACGGGCGTCGGCTCGACGAGCCCGACCTTCGCCAGGTCGTCGAGCTCGGCGGCCGTGACGTCGAGGCTGGCCAGCACGGCGCTGCGGCTACGGGCAGGCGCCGCGTCGCGGCCGCGCACGGCCGCCGCGTCACCGGTGCCGGCGCGGATCGCTGGCTCGAGCTCGCCGAGGTGGCGGCGCAGGGTCTCCTCGGCGTCGGCGCGCAGCTCGGCCGAGGGTGGCGGCTCGAGCAGGTCGGCGATGAGCTTGAGCGGCAGGAAGCGCCGCGTCTGCAGGTCCTTGATCACGCGCACCCGCTCGGCGAGCCGCGGATCGTAGTAGGCCATGTTCCGGCTGGTGCGCGCCTGCGACCGGGGCAAGAGCCCCTCGCGCATGTAGTGCTTGATCGTCGGCGCCGGGACGCCCGCGAGCCGGGCGAGGTCGGAGATCCGCACCAGGCCCGCGCGCGGACTGGAAGGACGTGGCACCCGGCCAGCACGCCCGCGGGGAGTCGGGGGAGCTGTGCGAACGCGTGACCGGGGCACGCACCGAAGCTAGCGCTAGTTGCGGGTCATTGGAAGTAGAAAGTTCGACTTTCTATCGTGCCGCGTGCGGCGGTTGGCCAGGACGACGTGCACCACCACGATGGCGGTGCCGATCGTGAAGTCGGCGATCCGCCCGGAGACCGCGCCTATCAGATTGCCCATGCTAGCTAGCCTCGCAGGTCAAGGTTTCGTCGGTGTGTCGGCGCCGTGAAAGCTCTTCGTCGTCCTGTGTTGTTACGCGCGACGAGGCGCTCACCATCCGGGCCCGGCTCGCCTCGGCGGCCACCACCCACCGCCCGCGGGTGATGCGGAGCCAGAGGATCGCCGCGCCGATGAAGATCTCGGCGGTCAGCCCGAGCCAGCCACCGGCCGCACCCCAGCCGAGCTCGAGCCCGACGACGTAGGCCATGGGCGGGGTGAGGATCCACGACGTGAGCACGCCGACCATCGCGGGGTAGACGACGTCGCCGGCGCCGCGCAGGACGCCGCGCGCGATGACGTTGGCCGCGTCCGCGACGAGGAAGAGCGCGGAGATGCGCACGAGCGTGACGGTCACGTCCTCGAGCGCGCCGCGCCCGCCGCCGAGGAGGACGGCGACCGGTCCGGCGAACACGACGAACACGATCGTACACAAGGCGGTGTACGCCGCGCCGAGCGCGAGCGCGCGCCGCGCCACCGGCCAGACGAGCGAGAGGCGCGCGGCGCCGACCGCGTTGCCCACCATCACCGACGCGGCCTCGGCCAGCGCGTGCGCCGGCAAGAAGGAGACGTGGGTGAGCTGGAGGACGAGCTGGTGCGCGGCGGCGTCGGTCGCCGACATCTGCGCGATGATCGCGGTGAGCAGCAGGAACGCGCCGACCTCGAGCGTGAACTGGAGGCCGGTGGCCGCGCCTTGCTGCCACAGCGCGCGCGCGTGCGCGCTGCTCCAGGCGACGCGCGCGAGCCGTCGGCGCATCGGCCAGGCGAGGCGCGCGAGCTCCGTCGCGTTGCCGGCGACGGTGGCGAGCGCCGCGCCGAGCACACCCCAGCCGAGCCCGACGATGAGCACGACGTCGAGCGCGAAGTTGACGAGGTTGCCGGTGATCGACGCCCGCATCGGCGCCTGGCTGTCGCCCTCGCCCCAGCGGGTCTCGCGGAGGGCGACGTAGACGAGGAGCAGCGGCGCGGCGAGCGCGCGCACGCGCAGGTACGTGGCCGCGTGGTGACCGACCGCCGGATCGCCGGTGATGAGGTGGACGAACGGCGCGAGACACTCGGCGACGACGAGCGCGATCGCGCCGAGGCCGAGCGCGAACAGGACGCCGGTGCCGAGGTAGCGATCGGCCTCGTCGGCGCGGCCGGCGCCGCGGGCCTGCGACACGAGCGTCTTGAGCCCGCGTAACACGCCGATGGCGAAGACGAGCAAGCCGAACGAGAGCGCGCCGGCGAGCCCGACGCCGGCGAGCTCGGCGTCGCCGACGCGGGCGACGAACGCGCTGCCGACGAGCGTCATCGCGCTGTACGAGAGCGTCGAGACGGCGATCGGCCAGGAGAGGCGGAGGAGCTCGCGCCCCGGGCGTTCGGCCCAGGCGAGCGGGGAGACGTTACCTGTTGCTGCAGAGTCGAGAGAGCTCATGACACTTCACCCGCGCACCGGGAAGGGATGCGCTCAGATGGGTTCGCTCGCCGCGCGCTCGGGGGAACGCGCGAGGAGCCACACGACGGACGTCGAACCGGGGGCGCCTGCGGCGGCCTTCGGTCGGAGACTCGAGACGGCTACCTGACGGTCGTCAGTGCTGTCGCGAGGCGCCCCGAAGCGAGATGACCGCGCCACCGCAGGCCGGGACAATCGTCAGCGGCCAGAAGCCGGAGACGACGACACGACGCATGTAGGTGGTGGGGCGCTTCATGGGGCTTTCCGTCGAGGAAGTGATGGTTCCTTGTGCCACGCGTGTAAGCGATGCGTCAACGATTCTGTTGGTCGAGAATCGTTGAGACTTGTCGTGCGTTGTCACCAGTATGCGTGGTGCGACAGCTCTTCTCGCGGGACTCGTGGCGATCTCGTGCAGTACGCGCGCGGGCGCGGACGTCGCAGCCGGTCGCACGGATGTCGCAGGCGCGATCACCTCCGTGACGATCGTCTCGCGGGTCGGCACCGGTGAAGGCGCGGGCGTCGCCGACGCGACGCCGAAGCGCGCGCTGGCGAAGGAAGGGGTCACGCTGTTCGCGCTGGTCGAGGTGGAGCGCGACGGCAAGCGCACGATCCACAGCGACGCCGGGCGCGTGCGCTGGCGCGGCAAGACGGTGACCGCGCGTCCGATCGCCGAGGCGCCGGCGATGACGATCGCGTGGAAGAAGATCGAGCCGTCGGTCGCCGACATGTCGAACACGGCGTCGGGCTCGTTCCGCTACGAGACCATCCCCTACGCGGCGACGGCGTGGCGCGTGCGCGGCGCGACCTCGGCCGGCGCCGTCGTCGCCGACGTCCGTCCGTCGCTCACGCCCGATCACGGCGACGGGCTGGGCACGATGCGGTACCAGCTCGTCGTGCGTCAGGGCGATCGCACGCTCGCGACGCCGGGCGTGGCGACGCGTCGGGGGCGCGGCTCCGGCGGCCTCGCCGACGACGTGCACCGCGTGTCGCTGCGCGCCGACGACAGCTTCCTGGGGATGCTGGGCGAGATGTACGGCCAGCCCTACATCTGGGCGTCGGCGGGCGGCACCGATCGCACGCACCAGAGCGAGCGGCTCGAGGGCAGCGACTGCGCCGACCTCATGGTCTACGGCGCGCGCCGCACCGGCCTCTCGATCCCGTACGGCTGGACCGGCTCGCTCGAGAAGCACGCGCGCGTGCTCGGCAAGGGCGCGCTCGCCGACGACGGCATCTACCGCGACGCCCGCGGCAAGCCGGTCCCCTTCACCCGCCCCGGCGACCTCGTCCTCTTCCCGCGCCACGTCGGCGCGCTCGTCGAGGATCGCGGCACCCCCGGCGTCCTCGACACCGCCGACGTCATGCTCCACACCCTCTTCGACTCCCCCAAGCAGCAACCCATCGCCGACTCCGGCTACGCCGACAACCCGGTCAAGGTGCTGCGCTGGAAGGGCGCCCGCTAAGTTGTCAAAGTTGACACCGTCCCCAAATGGAACGCGTTCTATTTGGGGACGGTGTCAACTTTGACAACTTTAAGGGGCACACCTCGGGCCCGGCCCCGGGGCCCGGGCCTAGAGCAGGTCCTCGTCGGGATCGAGCGGGCTCATCACGATGCCCGGCGCGAGCGGCGGGTGGAGCCAGGAGGCGCGGGGAGGCAGGGTGTCGCCGGACTGGGTGACGTTGAGGAGGATGTCGGCGGTGGGCGCGGGCAGGAGGAAGGCGGCCTGCGCGCGGCCGGGGGTGGCGAGCGCGGCGAGGGCCGCGGCGGCGTCGGTGGCGTGACGGACGTGGCCGTCGCCCTCGTGCTGCGCGGGTGAGAGGCCGAGGATGCGCTCGAAGACGATGCCGTGGAGCACGGCGACCGGCTGGCGCGCGACGACCGGGTGGTTGCCGGCGCCGAGCGCCTGCGGGTTGACGTGCGCGTCGAGGATGAAGCGGTAGGCGTCGGCCTCGCCGGCGAACGCGACGACCATCGCGGGCTGATGCCCGGGCACGTCGGCGAGCGCCGCCTCGGCGATCCCCGGGTCGGTGGCGCCGCCGCGGAGCGGCTCGATGACGAAGTACTCGCGGGCGCGCTCGAGGAAGCGCGCCCGATCGAAGCCGTCGAGGTCGCGCACGAGGCGGTGGCTCGCGCGCACGACGAGGCCGCCGTCGGCGCCGCTGCACAGGAACGTCGCCGCGTACTGGGGCGAGGCGTACTGGGAGAGCCCGGCAGCGGCGTCGAGCTGGTCACGCACCGTCACCGCGGCCGCGTAGCGGTGATGACCGTCGGCGATCAGCATCTTCTTGGGCGCGAGCGCCCGCCGCACCTTGCCGATGAGCTCCGCGTCGGCGATCCGGTGGAGCACGTGGCGGGTGCCGTCGGCGAGCGTGACGTCGAGGGTCGGCGGCTTGCCGTCGACGGTGTGGAGCAGGCGCTCGACCTCGCCGGAGGCGTCGCCGTAGAGCGCGAACGGGTGCGCGACCTGGAGGCGCGTCTCGGCCAGCAGCGCGGCGCGCTCGTCGACGAGCTCGGCGCGCGTCCGCTCCGGCGACAGGACGCGGGCGTCGGTCGTCGGCGCGAGCCGCACCGCCGCGATGACACCCCGGCGCACCAGCGTGCGCCCCGCCCACGGGAAGTGCTGCGAGTAGCGGTAGATCGCCTTGTACACGTCCCGCACCGCGATCCCGCCCGCGATCCATCCGGCGGCCGCGCGCGCGGTCGCGTCCGCGACGCCGGGCAGCGGCGAGAGCACGCGCGTGAGATCGATGCGCGCCTTGTCGAACAGCACCCCGCGGAACGGCGCGATCTCCGGCATGCGCCTACTCTATCGCTTCCCGCGCGCGCCGATGTCGCGACGGAGCTGCTTGCCCGCGAGCTCGATGCGGTCGACCGCCGCGTAGGCCTGGGCGCGCGCGGCCTCGACGTCGTCGCCGAGCGCGGTCACGCCGAGCACGCGGCCGCCGGCCGAGACGATCGCCCCGCCCTGCCGCGCCGTCCCGGCGTGGAAGACGACGACGTCGGTCAGGTCGCTCGCCGCGTCGAGCCCGCCGATCACGTCGCCGGTCCGCGGCGCCTCGGGATACCCCGCCGCCGCGACCACCACGCACACGGCCGCGCGCGGATCCCACGCGAGCGCGCCCTGCGCGAGCGCGCCCGTCGCCGCGCCGTGGAGCACCGCGCCGAGGTCGCCCCGCAGCCGCGCCATCACCGGCTGCGTCTCGGGATCGCCGAAGCGGCAGTTGTACTCGAGCAGCCAGGGCGCCCCGCTCGCGTCGATCATGAGCCCGGCGTAGAGCACGCCCCGGTAGTCGATGCCCTCGGCCGCGAGCCCGCGCACCGTCGGCTCGAGCACCTCGGCGCGCACGCGCGCGAGCGTCGCGTCGTCGATCCACGCCGGCGACACCGTGCCCATGCCGCCGGTGTTGGGCCCGCGGTCGCCGTCCAGGAGCGTCTTGTGATCCTCGGCCGGCGCCAGCACCTCGAGGCGCTCGCCGTCGGTCAGCGCCAGCACGCTCACCTCGCGGCCGCTGATGCGCTGCTCGATGACCAGCCGCGCGCCCGCGTCGCCGAACCGGCCGTCGAGCATCGCGCGCGCCGCCGTCTTCGCCTCGGCCACGTCGTCGGCGACGACGACCCCCTTCCCCGCCGCCAGCCCGTCGGCCTTCACCACCACGCCGCTCCCGGCCGGCACCGCCTGCGCCGCCAGCGCGTCGATCGCGCGGTCCGCCTCCTCCACCGTCGCGCACACCTCGAACGCCGCCGTGCGGATGCCGTGGCGCGCGAAGAGCGCCTTCGAGAACGCCTTCGAGCCCTCGAGCCGCGCCCCCGCCTCGCCCGGCCCGAACGTCGGCACGCCCGCCGCCCGCAGCCGGTCGGCCAGCCCGGCGCACAGCGGTGCCTCGGGCCCGACGACGACGAGCTCGACACCCTCCTCGACCGCGAGCTTCACCTGCCCGTCCAGGTCCATCACCTTCACCGGCCGGCACGACGCCACCGCCTCCATGCCCGGATTCCCGGGCGCGGCGACGACCGCGTGGCCGCTCGCGGCCAGCCGCCAGGCCAGCGCGTGCTCGCGTCCGCCACTTCCGACGACGAGGATCTTCATCGCCGCCGGGTGTACCGCGCGTCAGTCCGGGATGTCGACCACCGGCGGCACGAGGAAGTAGACGGTGCGCTGGTCGAGCTCGGTGATGCCGTCGCCGATGACGCGGACGGTGGCGCGGAAGAGCTGCGGCTGCTCGGTGGTCACGACCGTGGTGTTCATCTTGGGGACGAGCTTCCAGCACACCGGCGTGCCGGCGCGCACGTCGATGTACTGATCGGGGAACAGGTCGCCGTTCGTGTCCTGCGCCGTCAGCATGTTCGCGCACTGCGGGGTGCCGAGCTGGAGCGTCTCCAGGTGATCGACGAACTCGCGCACCGCGTCCACCGTATCGCTCGGATCGTCCAGCGGGATCGCGTTCAGATCGAGCGGCACGCCGCGCGCCAGCGTGCGGACGCCGTTCTCGATCGCGGTGGCCGCGTTGGTGCCCGAGCCGTCGAAGACCAGCGGCATGTTGCCGTTGGCGGCGTCGATGGCGCCGGTGTCCGTCGCCATCGTGCGCAGGTCGTTGGTCACCGACGCGCTCACGCCCGAGCCCAGGATGCCCATCAGCTTGGCGCCGCGCGCGTTCATGATCGGCCGCACGACGTTCTGCCACGACGGGCACGGGTTGGGATCGGTGCCGCCCGAAAGCGGCGGCTCGTCGGTCGTGAGCAGGATGACCGGAAGGACGCCCTCGCGGAAGCAGGGGTAGCCGAACGTGTTGTAGCCCGCGGTGCGCGCCGGCGAGCCGGTGCACGTCGTGCGCGGCCCGACGCCCGACAGGTTGCAGCCGCTCGCCGCGCCGGTGCCGTTGCCGGTGATCGCCGCGTAGACGCCGAAGTTGAGGGGCTCGGCGCAGCATCCGCCCGGCTCGTTGATCGCGACCGACTGGAAGCTCGGGTTGGGCTGGACGTCGACGTGGTTGACGTACGTATCCGCGCCGCTGCCGGAGTAGCCGACGGTGCCGGCGCCGGCCCACAGATCGGGGATGCACTGCCCGGGCTGCCCGTTGCCGAGCGGCGGGCACGTCAGGTTGCGCACCACGGTCGAGAGGTTGTTCTTCACCGTCGTGATCTCGGTCGACATCGAGCCCGAACGATCGAGGATCACGTACATGTCGAGCGACTGCAGGTTGGTGCGGAAGTCGAGGTCGTCGTCCATCGGCGAAGGCGGCTCGTTGTAGGGCACCACGAAGACGAAGTCGCCGTTGGCCTGGGGGTTGTCGGCCGGGTCCAGCGGATCGGTGCCGGCGGCCTCCTCGACGAGATCCGACGCGCCGTCGTCGTCGCTGTCGCCGTCGAGCGGATCGGTCTCGCCGGCGTCCCGCGCCCCGTTGCAGTTCGCGTCCTCGGCGCCGTCGGCGACGCCGTCGTTGTCGCTGTCGCGGTCGATGAAGTCCGGCCGCGAGTCGTCGTCGCTGTTGCGCGGCGGCGTGACCCCACCCGACTCGAGCCGATCGGAGATGCAGTCGCCGTCGGAGTCGAGGTCGCGGAAGTTGCCGGTGCCGTCGCTGTCGAAGTCGAGCGACCCTTCGTACTGGTCGAGGATCGTGTCGCCGTCGCTGTCGCTGTCGCGGAAGTCCGGCGTGCCGTCGCCGTCGGTGTCGACCGGGTTCGCCGGGTCGGCCCCGAGCTCGTTGCGGTCGTCGATGTTGTCGCCGTCGTCGTCGTTGTCGGCGAAGTTCGGGCGCGCGTCACCGTCGGGATCGTCGGTGCCGTCGACGCCGTCCGGTCGCCCGTTGTCGTCCGAGTCGAGGTCGCGGAAGTCGGGAGTCCCGTCGCCGTCCGAATCGTACGGGTCGGTGTTCAGGTCGCCGTCCCCCGCCTCGATCGAGTCGGGCACCCCGTCGTCGTCCGAATCGGAGTCCTGCCAGTCCGGCGTCCCATCGCCGTCGGTGTCGGTGTTCGACGACCGGCCCTCGTCGGCGTCGGAGATGCCGTCCATGTCGGCGTCGCCGGCGGGCGGCGTGACGCCGTCATCGTCGCCGGCGCCGCCACCGCAGGCGCTGGCGAAGGCCACGGTCGCGACGACCGCAGCGGTGAAGAGAACCCTGGCGAGCTTGTTCACTGGCAGACCCCCGCGTTGCACACGGTCCCCGAGGGACACGACAGGACACCGGTCGAGAAGAGTGGGCTGGTGCACGCCGTGCCCGGCGCGACCGTGCCGCGGATGTTGAGGAGGAAGGCGCCGTTGGCCGAGCTGTAGCCGTCGACGACGACCGCGTAGTTGCCGGGCGGCACGTTGGTCCGGTTGATCAGCGAGCGGAGCGAGCCGCCGCCGTCGTCGTTGCACTCGATCACCGCCGAGCAGGCGATGTCGAGGATCGAGAGCACGGTGTCGAACGAGCTGCCGATCGTGTCGAGCCGGAGCGTGGCCACGGGCACCGGCAGCGCGAGGACGAAGGTGACGTCCGAGTTGTTCGAGCTCTGGCACGTGGGCGTGAAGTTGTTGGTCATGCCCGTGGTCGAGCCCATGGTCACCGGGTGGGTGACGAGCCGGATGGGGTCGGTCTCGATCGGGCACTCGAGCTCGCTGACCGAGCTCGCCGACGCGCAGCCGAAGTCCGCCGGATAGTCGACGCGGGTGTCGTTGTCGTCGTCGAGCCCGTTGCCACATGCCGGGCAGCCGGGGCCGCTCGGGCAGGTGTCGCTCTCGTCGTTGTCGCTGATGTCCGCGCAGCCTGGATCGGTCGGGTAGCCGGGGAAACCGTCCCCGTCGGCGTCGATGCTGTCGTTGCACGCCGCGGCGGCGCACGTCTCGGCCCCCGCCGGCCCCTGGCACGCGTAGCCGAGCCCGCACACGTACAGGCCCGCGCCCGGCGTGCACGCGGCGTTCGGGGGCAGCTCGGCGGTGACGCGCAGGTCATACGGCGCGCTCGCGGCGTTGCGGTCGTCGACGATGATGAAGTACTCGCCGGGGAGCACGTTGACCAGGACGGCGACCGAGTCGCCGTTGCCGCCGGAGTTGTCGTCACACACGAGGTCGGTGCCGTTGCAGTTCGTGCGCCGGATCCCCACCACCGTGTCGAGCGGCGAGCCCAGGGTGTCGACCACGAGGCGCGCCACCGGCCGGTTGATGATCAGGCGATAGATCTCGTCGCGGCCATTGCTGCCACACGAGAGCGCCACGTCGTTGAGCCGGGTGAAGATCGTCGCCCCGCTGACCGGGCCGGTGTACGTGAGGATCGGATCGGCGGAGTTGCAGATCGCGGCCTCGACGTTGTCGGCGGCCGCGCCGCAGGTCGGATCGGCGGGGTAGTCCGTGAAGCCGTCGTTGTCGTTGTCGAGTCCGTCGCTGCAGAGCGGACAGGTCGGCCCCGACGGGCAGTCGTCGGTCTCGTCGGGGTCGGCGGGCGACGTGCACCCGGGGTCGGTCGGGTAGCCCGGGAAGCCGTCCCCGTCCTCGTCGATGTTGTCGTTGCACACGCCGGGGACGCAGGTCTCGGCGCCGGCCGCGCCCGCGCACCGGTAGGTCGAGCCGCAGACGTAGACCGGGTCGCCCGGGGCGCACGCCGCCCCCGGCGGGAGCGAGGCGGTGACGCGGAGGTTGTACGTGGACGACGTGCTGTTGCGGTCGTCGACGACGATGTAGTACTCGCCCGGCGTCGGGCTGGCCAGCGTCGCCAGCGAGGCGTTGCCGAGACCCGGCCCGTTGTCGTTGCAGACGAGATCGGCGCTGGCGCAGTCGCTGCGCCGGATGCCGACCACGGTGTCGAGCGCCGAGCCGATCGTGTCGACCCGGAGCTCGGTCACCGGGCGGTTGAGGACGAAGCGGTAGACCTCGTCGCGCCCGTTCGTGCCGCACGAGAGCGCGAGGTCGTTGGCGCGGCCGCTCGTGGTCGCGCCGGTGACCGGGCCGGTGAAGGTCAGGACCGGATCCATCGAGGTGCACTGGACCTCGCTGGCGTCGCTCGCCGCGAGGCAGCCGGGATCGAGCGGGTAGTCGATCCAGCCGTCGCCGTCGTCGTCGACGTCGTTGGCGCACGCCGGGCACGACGGGCCGCCCGGGCAGTCGTCCGACTCGTCGGGATCCGACACGTCGGTGCAGCCGGGGTCCGACGGGTACCCGGGGAAGCCATCGCCGTCCTGGTCGATCGGATCGTTGCACGCCGCCGGCTCGCACCGTTCGGCGCCGGGGGCGCCGATGCAGGCGTGGGCCGTGGGACAGAAGAAGATCGTCGACGCCGGATCGCAGCGACCGCCGACGGCGAGCGTGCCCCGGACGTTCAGGTTGTAGGCGCCGGGCCCGGAGACCGCGCGATCCTCGACGATGATGAAGTACTCGCCGATCGACACGTTGGTCATGTTGATGAGCGAATCGCCGTTCAACCCCGTGTTGTCGTCACACGCGAGGTCGGTGCCGTTGCACGTCCCCAGCCGCACGCCGACCACGGTGTCGAGCGGCGAGCCCAGCGTGTCGATGCGCAGCTCGGTGAGCGGCGTGGGCACGATGAGCCGGTAGATCTCGTCGCGGCCGTTGGTGCCACACGAGAGGGCGACGTCGTTGAGCCGCGTGCCGATCGTCGTGACGTTGGCGAGGTTCTGCGTGAACGGCAGGACCGGATCGAAGGACATACACGGCGCCAGCTCGCTGTTCTGCGCCGCGAACGTGCAGCCGGGATCGAGCGGATAGTCGACGAACGAGTCGCCGTCGTCGTCGACGCCGTTGGCGCACGCCGGACAGCCGGCGCCCGGCGTGGGATGGCAGGCGTCGCTCTCGTCGTCGTCGGACGCGTCGACGCAGCCCGGATCGCTCGGGAAGCCGGGGAAGCCGTCGCCGTCCTCGTCGATGTTGTCGTTGCACGCGACCGGCGTGCACGTCGCGCCGGGCACCGCGCCCGTGCACTGGAACCCGTCGGCGCAGCGGAACGCGGTCGACGCCGGATCGCACGCCGCGCCGTCGGCCCACACGCCGCGGACGTTGAGGTTGTAGGTGCCGCCCGTGTTCTTGTCGTCGACGACGAGGTAGTAGTCGCCGACCGGCAGGTCGACGAGGAAGAGCGAGGAGTCGCCGCTGCCGGCGGCGTCGTCGTCGCACTGGAGATCGAAGCCGTTGCAGCTCGCGCGCCGGAGCGCGATCGCGGTGTCGATCGTCGAGCCGATCGTGTCGATGCGGATCTCGGCGAGCGGGGCGTTCACCCGCAGGAGCCAGACCTCGTCGCGGCCGTTGGTCCCGCAGGTGAGCTGGACGTCGTTGGCCAGGGCCGCCGTGGTCTGGCCCGTGACGTTGCCGGTGAAGAGCCGGACCGGATCGGCGGTCGTGCAGTTGAACTCGCTCTCGGCGCTCGCCGACGCGCAGTTGGTGTCGGCCGGGTAGTCGATCTGACCGTCGCCGTCGTCGTCGATGCCGTTGGCGCAGGCCGGGCAGCCGGCGCCGGGGCACGTGTCCGCCTCGTCGCCGTCGAGGAGCGACGTGCAGCCCGGATCGTCGGGGAAGTCGATCTCGCCGTCGCCATCGTCGTCGCGGCCGTCGCCGCAGACCGGGAGCTCGCAGCTCGTGGTCGTGCCACCGGCGGGGACGCGACAGAGGTGGTCGGGCGCGCAGTCGGTCTCGAGGGCGCACGCCTCCCCCAGGGCGGCGTGCCGGGTGACGCGGAGGACGTAGCCGCCCGAGCTGGCCGGCCCGCGCGCGTCGACGACGAGGAAGTACGTGCCGGGCTCGACCGAGACGGTCAAGGTCGAGCGCGTGTTGGTCGCGCCGATGTCGTTGTTGCAGGCGAGCTCGGTCGTCGTGTTGGTGCACGAGCGCCGCAGGTAGAGGACCGTGTCGGCGGTCGTCGCCGGGTCGTCCGTCGTCGCGACCAGGGTCTCGCGCTCCGTGACGGTCACGACGTAGACCGCCTCGGTGCCGGTGCCGACGGCGCCGGTGCAGCGCACCGGCATGAGGTTGGAGATGCCGGTGCCGAGGGTGCCGCTCACCATGCCCGACGGTGGCAGCGGCACGACCGACGTCCCGTTGCCGCAGACGCCGGCCGAGATGTCGAGCTCGCTGTCGTCGGCCGCCGAGGTGCAGTCGGGGTCGCCGCCGGCGTAGTCGATGATGCCGTCGAAGTCGTTGTCGCGGCCGTCGCCACACTCCGGACAGTTGGGCCCGTCGGGGCAATCGTCGGTCTCGCTGTCCTGGTTGGGCACGAGACAGCCCGGGTCGAACGGGTAGTCGATCTTCCCGTCGCCGTCGTTGTCGCGCGAGTCGGCGCAGTCGGGGAGCCCGGAGCCGGACTCGTCGGGATCGTCGGCGCTCTCGCACCCGGGATCCGCGGGGAAGTCGACGAGGGTGTCGCCATCGTCGTCGCGGCCGTTGCTGCACGCCGGTTGCGACGACGCGTCCACGTCGTCGTCACCGCCGCCGCCGCCGCCGCCACACGCGGCGCCCGAGACGACGAGCGTCGCGATCAGGGCGACGCTGGGAAGAAGGCGGACGAGTCCTACAGCGTGGTCGGAAGCCATGCGAATGGGCGCAGACTTGCCAGTTTCTTCCGGCGAGTCAATCGCTAGCCGCGCCCGTCGGCGATCTGTGGCCGGAGAATCAGTGTCGGAAATGACGCATCCCGGTGAACACCATCGCCAGGCCGTGCTCGTCGGCGGCGGCGATCACATCGTCGTCTCGAACCGATCCGCCGGGTTGCGCGACGGCGGTCGCGCCGGCCCGCGCCAGCACGTCGACTCCGTCACGGAACGGAAAGAACGCGTCCGAGGCCACCGCGCTGCCCGCCAGCGCGGCGCCCGCCTTCAGCTCGCAGATCTTCACCGAGTCGACCCGGCTCATCTGACCGGCGCCGATCGCCAGCGTCACGCCACCTTTGGCGAACACGATCGCGTTCGACTTGACGTGCTTGGCGACCGTCCACGCGAAGGCCAGATCGTCGCGCTCGGTCTCGCTCGGCGCACGCCGGGTCGCGACCCTGGCGGCGCGCACGTCGACGAGGCCGGTGTCCGCGGTCTGCACCAGCACGCCGCCGGCGACCGAGCGCACGGTCGCCACCGCGTCGCCGGTGCGCGGCGTCCAGTCGCCGATCGCACGCACGAGCCGCAGGTTCTTCTTGGCGGCGAGCGTGGCCCGCGCCTCGGCGGTGTAGTCGGGCGCGACGACGCACTCGAGGAACGTCTCGGCGAGGAGCGCGGCGAGCGGCCCGTCGACCTCGCGGTTGAGCGCGACGATGCCGCCGAACGCCGAGACCGGGTCGGCCGCGCGCGCGCGCTCGTACGCCTGCGCCGGCGTGGCACCGAGCGCGACGCCGCAGGGGTTGTTGTGCTTCACCACGACCGCGGCGCACTCGCGCAGCTCGAGGACCAGGCCGAGCGCGGCGTCGAGATCGAGGATGTTGTTGTACGAGAGCTGCTTGCCGCCCAGCACCTCGGCCGACGCGATCGTCGGCCGCGACGGCGGCCAGCCCGCCAGCGCGCTGCGGGCGTCGGCGTAGAACGCGGCCTGCTGGTGCGGGTTCTCGCCGTAGCGGAGGTCGTAGAGCTTCTGCCACTGCGCGGCGGCGGTGTCGGGGAAGGCGCGCCGCGCCGGCGAGGCGTCGGGGGCGGCCACCGCCGCGTCGTCGATCGACGTGAGGTACCCCGCGATGGCCGCGTCGTACGCCGAGGTGTGGGCGTAGACCTTGCGCGCGAGCTGGAGCCGGCGCTGGGCCGAGAGCGCGCCGCCGCCCGCCTTCAGCTCGGCGATCACGGCGGCGTAGTCGTCGGGATCGACGATGACCGCGACCCGCTCGTGGTTCTTGGCCGCCGAGCGCAGCATCGCGGGGCCGCCGATGTCGATGTTCTCGATCGCGTCGGCGAAGGCGACGCCGTCCCTGGCGATCGTCGCCTCGAACGGGTAGAGGTTCACGACCACGAGATCGATCGGCTCGATCCCGTTGGCGGCCATCTCTGCCTCGTGCGCGGCGATCGGGCGGCCGAGGAGGCCGCCGTGCACGCGCGGGTGGAGCGTCTTGACCCGGCCGTCGAGGATCTCGGGGGCGCCGGTGAAGTCCGAGACCTGCGTGACCGGCAGGCCGGCCTGGGTCAGCGCGGCGGCGGTGCCGCCGGTGGAGAGGAGGACGACGTCGAGCTCGCGCAGGGCACGAGCCAGCTCGACGACGCCGCGCTTGTCGGAAACCGAGAGGAGGGCACGGCGAACGCGCATGAGCGCGCTGTTACATCACTGGCCGGGTCGCCGCAACAGGGCGGCGCCAACCTCGTCGGGCGACGGGGACGCCATCTTGAGCTTGAGCAACCCGCGCACCTCGACCTGGCGGATCCGCTCCCGGGTGAGGTTCATGATCTCGCCCACCTCCTCGAGGGTGATGCCGCCGCGCTCGGCGACATCGAGGGAGCAGGTGTCCTTCATGTCCCACGGCTCGAGATCGGGGAAGTTGATCTTGATCGAGCCGGTCTCGGGGTTGACGTCGAGGTAGAGGTGGAACTTGCACGCCACCCAGGGGCACGGGCGCGCCTCCTCGCGACACTCGGCGCGGGTCTTGGGCCGCGGCACGTCGACCGGCGGGAACATGAGCGCGCCCACGCGCAGCTCCTCGCGGGTCAGCCGCTTCATCGCGATCGTGCGCGAGCGCGGCCGGGTGCGGCGCCGCCGGCGCCGGACCTTGCGGCTCAACTCCGGAACGTCGCCGCCCTCGGCGTCGATGTCCCCGGGCTCGCCGTCGAGCTCGTCGCCTTCGCCGCCCTCGTCGGCCTCGTCGACGTCGGCCTCGCCGTCGTCGGCGACGCCGGCGGCGAAGATCTGGTCCTCGTCCTCGTCGTGGTTGGCGCTCATGATCTCTCTCCTGGTTCGGTGCCCGTGGTCACGTGAACGAATTGGCTAGAGCAGGTCCTCGGCGGCGCCCGCGGCGCCGCTCCTGCGCAAGAGGGCCGAGCGCGGCGCCGCGACCTTCTGCGCGAGCGCGCCGAGGCGCTCGACCAGGTCGCCGGCCACGCGGCGGACGTCGCCGAGCTCCTTGGCGACGGCGCGGCGCGCCTGCGGATCGAGCCGCTCGGACGCGACGCCCTCGTCGAGCCGCGCGAGGAGCTCGGTGACGGACTCGTCGACGTTCTCGACGAGGTCGGTGAAGAGCAGGAACTGCTCCTGGATCTCCTCGATCGTGTAGCCCTCGCCCATCAGCCGCTTCACCTCGTTGATGCGGCGGACGGTCTTGGGCGGGTAGACGCCGAGGGAGCCCTTGTTCTTGCCCTTGCGGCCGACGCGGCGGCTGCGCGGCAGGAGCCCCTGCTGGACGTACTTCCGGAAGCTCGCCTCGGAGAAGCGGACCCCGCGCGAGACGAAGACGTCGACGATCTGGACCGCGGTGATGCCCTCGCCGTGCTGCTCCTCGATCTGGCGGAGCTCCTCGGGCGCGAGGTAGCCGGCCGGTCCCTTGCGCGGCGCCGGTGCCTCGCCCTCGCCCCCGCGCCGGCGGTGCGCGACGACACCCGCGGCGAGCGCGCGCGTCCGCACATCGCCCCCCACCGACGCGACGAGCTCGTCGTCGACGAGCGCGTAGCTCGGCGCGCCGTACGGGGCGTACGGCGTCGAGAGCTCGATGTCGCTCGCGTCGAGCGACGGCGTGACAGGCCGGGTCATGGCGGGATCCCCCCAAACGGAACGAAGCGAGTACGCTCGTCCCCGGTAAGTAGTGTCACTGTATTCGTGTGAATGGAGTCGGTCAACGATACACAAGGCGGAAGAGTCAACTATTTCGCTGCAACTCTGTTCAGGTGACGCGCTCGCCTGCGCGACCGCGGTAACCTCGACGCGCCGATGGCGTCTCACGCCGCTCCCAAGCGAATCCTCGTCGGACTCGGTGTCGCCGCCCTCGCGTGCGCCGCGCTCGCGGGGCTCGGTGTCAGCCACCGCGCGGCCGCCGACATCGAGGGCAACAGCTACGTCTCGGAGACCTACGGCCTGCGCGCCACCCTGCCCCGCGGCTGGCGCATCACCGAGTCGAGCGGCTACCCGCGCACGCTTCTGTGGCTCTCGCGCTCGAAGCCGCGCGTTCGCATCGCGGTCGCGGTCGACCCGATCGCGACCGACTGCCGCGCGGGCGCGACCTTCTGCAACCGCGACCCGAGCTCGATCGCGGCGACGCTCGACGCGCAGCTCACCGCGGCGGGCTTCGCCCGGGGCGCGCTACGCCACGACTCGCGCACGCCGACGCTCGAGTACCGGATCGGCAACGCCTATCTCCGGCACGCGGTCATCGTCGTGGGCGATCACGTCGTCAGCGTCATCCTCGCCGCCGACTCCCCCGCCGACGTCGCCGCCATGACGCGCACGTTCGACCGCCTGGTCCAGTCGGTGCGCCCGACCGCGCCGCTGCAGTAGCGGGCGCGGCCGCGACCCTCAATCGACGGGCGTGAGGCCCTTCATGAAGGCCTCGAAGCTGGTCGCGACCAGGTCCATGTTCGACCAGTCCGGCTCATCGGGCTCGCGCTCGTGATCCCAGAACCAGATCTGGCCCCGCCGCTCCCCCGCGACGACGAGGCAGATGCCGTTCCCTCCGGGATCGCAGCCGATCGTGATCACGCCAGGAGGAACGCGTTGCCACCGCACAGTGCTCTCGAGATTGCAGATGTCGTCGTCATAGAGCGAGTCGAGAGAGTGCACGAGTGAGTCCGTGTACGGGCCTGTTCGCTGCGCGAGCCGGAAGCCCGAGGGAAGCGGCTTGCCACCGTTGTAGCGCAGAAGGAACTGGCGATAGTCGTCCGGCAATCGTGCCCCGATCTGAGCTTCGAGCGCCTCGACGCGCGCCTCGCTGGCGGCCCCAGTCCGCAAGCGTAGGGTGCCGCCATACTCCGTTGGCTGTGGTGGACCAAGTGGGCTCATGGTGCGTACTCCCGGCCGTGGACGCGCTGCCAGACCGCGACGCCACCGTTGTGAGCGAAGCCGCGATGGACATCGGTGCGCACGAGCTGCATCTTGCCGAGATCCTCGTGGTGATGCCACGTGTAGCCGTCAGGAGTCGCGTCCGCACTATCTCCGAAACCGGCCTTGCGGTTCGCCTCGCGGAAGTCTGCTCTGCGACTTCCCGTGAGTGTGATTCGCTGCGTTGCGCGAACGCGATCCGGGTGCATGTACGGCGAGAAGTCCGGGAAGCCACGTCGGCCGTACTTGATGCGCCATCCGTTCGCGTGAACGTACGTGATCGAGCCACCCGCATGGTCGATCTGCTGGACGATGTTGGCCTGGGGCCGACGGGGCGGAAGGTCGTCGAGGACGTCGCCGACCTTGCGGACCGCGCCGACCGCCACGCCGCTCACCTTCGAGGCGGCCGCCTTCCAGGCCGCGCCGCTGCCCACGACCACCCCGAGCCCGCTGAGCGCGCGCTCCTCGAGCGTGAGCTCGCGTCCACCGATGCAGTCCTCACGACCGCCGACCGCGCGACAGAGGTCGAGGAAGTCGCCGACGGGGGTGAACGAGATCGCCGTGTCGAGGGCGTCGCCGACGGTGCTCCAGAAGCCGTCATCCTCGTCGGGCGCCTGCTGTGACGCACGCTCGCGCGTCACGCTGTAGAGGACGATCAGGATGTCGACGATCGCGCGCTGGCGCTCGGTCAGCTGATCGCCGTAGAGGTTCAGCTCGAGCTGGATCGATCGGGCCCGCGCGTAGAAGCGCGAGGCGACGCCGAGATCCTTCAGGAAGGCGACGAGCTCCTTGACCTCGGGCGGCACGTAGGCCCGGTGCAGCCAGCCGTCGTCGCCGATGTAGTGGCGCAGAAAGCCGAGGACGCGCGTCTTCGAGGTGAGGAACGCACCCCACTCGGCCTGCGATACGACCGAGCGCATCTGCAGGACGAGCTCGAGGTTCTCGACGTTGTAGCGCCAGCCCTCGTAGATCGAGAGGAAGGTCGGCCGATCGACCACGAGCGACGAGCCGTCCTGGCTGACCGTCCGCGCCAGCGACGCGATGATCTCGTCGGCGTAGAGCCGGTACGGGTCGTGGTCGTCGTCCCAGGGCTCGTCGAAGACCTCGGGGATGTCGATCGGCGGGAGGTCGCCGTCCTCGACCGGCTCGAAGCCGCTCTCGTCCGACGGATCCCACGTCGGCGCCGCGCCCACGATGTCGTCGATGGCCTCGGCCTGCTGCTGGTACACCTCGCTGATGCGCTCGATCTCGCGACGGAGATCGTCCACGTTGCGCCGCAGGTCCTCGAGGAACGCGACCAGGGCCTCGCGCACTCCCGGCAACAGATCGTCGAACTGCTCGAGCAGCGCGTCGAGCTCGTCGGGTGAGATGCCATCCCATCCCCGGTCGAGGAGATCGTCGAGCAGCGCGTCCAGCGCCGCCAGCCGGTCGAGGTCGGCGGCGTTGCGCTCGTCGGCCGCGATTGCCTCCTGCGCCAGTCGTCGCCGGGCGTCCTCGATCGCGCGGCGCAGCGCCTCGATCGAGTCGGCGAGCTGCGGATCGATCTCGCGGAGGCTCAGGGTGACGTTGGTCGTCCCGGTGAAGACGCTGCCGTCGAGACCGAACTGGAAGAGCAGCCGGTCTACCTGCGGGCCCCGCAGGTAGACGCGGTTGTCCATGCGGACGCCATGCGTGGCATGGGTGCCGATCACCATCGCGATCGGGTTCGCGCCGATGCGAAACAGCGCCCCGTTGAACCGGGCCCGGAACCACATCTCCCACGCGTTCTGGGTCCCGCGGACGAGCGTGCCCTGATCGGAGTACGTCGGGATGGGGAGGGTGTTGACCGTGAATACCGGCGCGCCTTCCGGATCGAGGCGCGCGTCGACGTTGCTGTTCGGATAGTTCTTCGCCCACCAGTCGAGGCGGAAGTCGTCGGCCGCCGCGGCGAGCGACGACAGCGTGCAGACGAACGCCACCGTGAGCGCGAGGACACGGATCCAGGGTTTCGAGCGCATGTCAGCCCTCCTCCACGAAGCGCACCGCGATGTCGTAGCGGTGCACCGCCGCGTCGATGCGGCCCGCGACCAGCTCGGCCTCGATGGCGGCCAGCTCCGCCTCGGCCACGCCCGCCGTGCGCAACTTCGTGATGCCGTAGCGGATGGTGAACGGTAGCGTCTGCGTGAGGTAGCGACGGACCTTGGGCAGCTCGTTGGCGACGCGCAGGCATCCGGGCCCGCGCCACGTCGCCAGCTGCGCACCGCCGGCGCACAGGGTCTCGAGCTGGAGGAACCCCTGCATGACGCGCAGGCGTTCGCCCAGGATGGCCAGCCGGAGGCCGGCGCTGGTGGGCGGCGTTCGCCACATCTCCGCCATGCGCGCGGTGATGTCGTCGAGGAAGCGCGCCTCGGCGTGGGCGCCGGCGGCGGCCGCGGCGGCGTCGCGCGTCGCCGCGTCGGCGGCGATGAGCACCAGCGCCTCCTCGCGTCGGTCGAGCCCCTCGAAGAGCTCGCGCACGGCGGCGTTGACGCGCGCGATTCGTTGCTCCGCATAGTGCACGACCCGGCCCATGCCCTCGCGCGGCACCGTCGTGTGATCGAGCCGCGTCAGGCCTTCGGCCTGGAGGACCTCGCCGTGCGGGGCGACCGCCCCGTCGTACTCGGCCTGGACGTAGGCGAGCTCCCAGCGCACGCGCTCCGCGTCCACGATCAGCTGCTGCGGGATCCGGTTCTCGTCGCCGCTCAGCACGGCGAGCTCGACCCGGAGCGCGGCCATGCCCGCCAGCTCGGCGCCGCTCGCCCGCGCGGCGAGATCCTGCAACGTTGCGATCGCGCTGGCCTCGGTCTCCCGGTACGCCGTGAAGCGCTGGGCGATGTCGGCGTACAGCGGACGGACCCGGGCGAGGCCGACCTCGTAGGTTTCGGCGGCACCGTCCAGCTCGCCGATGCTCCAGCGCAGGTTGGCCAGCCGGACGGTCTCCTGGCCCTGGACCGCACCTCCCATCGCGCCCAGGCGGTCACGCGCCGCTTCCATGATGCGGTCGCGCTCGGCCGACACGGCCCTTCCGAGCTCGGTGAGCTCGGCGAGCACCGTGCTCTGGTACCCACGATGGTAGCGAAGCGTCTCCTCGATCCAGCGCGCCGGCACGTTGCGTTGCTCCAGAAACGCCAGCTGCTCGCGCTGGAACGTCGAGAGCGCCTCCACCGTCGCCTGCCAGCCCACGTGCGTGGCGATGCGGGCGGTCGAGCAGAAGTCCGAACCGCCGATCGACGGCGCACACACCATCGCCTGCAACCCGACGCGGCACTCGGTCGCGCCGGGGCAGTGCGTGGTCACCAGGGTGCGAATCCGCGCGAGCACCGCGTCCTTCTCGGACGTCGTCGTGGCGCTGCGTGACTCCGTGGCGCTGGTCGCGCCGCTCACCACGTACCACCAGTGGGTCGTCAGCGTGGGTGTGGTGTCGGCGATGGGGGTCGCCGCATCGTGTGGCTCGGCGCAACCCGTCGCGAAGGCAGCCGCCAGGGCGAGCGTGCCCACCACGCACCGCCGGCTCACGGCGCACCTTCCAGCCAGGGCGCGAGCTGCACGTGCGCGAGGCTCCGCTGTTGCTCGAGGGTCGTGAGGTCGACCTCGGCCTGGGCCCGCGCCTCCTCGTACTCGGTGCGCAGATCAGGGTTGGCCTGGGCCGTGAGCTCCTCGATCCGCGCGAGCACCGCCGAGGCGTCCGCGCCATAGAACTGCGCCAGGGTCCTGGTCGACCCGTCCGGGTTGAGCCACGTCCCCGGATCGCCGAGCGCGACGAGCGAGATGTAGAGCTCCGCCAGCGTCTCGTCGGGCTCGCCGCCGCCGCAACCCATGGCGGCGTTCGCGAGGGCGGGCTCCGCGGCGATCGCAGCCTGTCGCAGCGCCTGCATCGTATCGTTGGTGAGCTCGACGTGGAACGAGTCCGCGAGCGCGCGCGTGAACGTGTACGCCGACTGGAACGCGAGCAGCGCCTCGTAGGTGCGCCGCCGCTCGCGGGCGTTCAGGATCGCGAGGTCGTAGCGTGCGAGCGCCGCCTCCGCCTGTTGCCGCGTCTCGACGTCCGGCTCGTTGGAATCGACCTCCAGCCTGACGCGGCAGCTGCCGTCGACGACGAGGTAGGGGGTCCACGTCGTCACGTCGCGGAGCGACACCTCGACCGCCCGTGCGCCGTCAGGGCGGCGGAGCACGATCTGCGGCTCCGACAGGAAGCGCATCGTGGTCTCGGAATCACCGTCGACCCGCACGGCGACGGCCACCGGATAGGGCGTGCTGCAATTGCCGCTCATGACCCGCCGGACCACGGTGCGTACCGGCACCGCCGTGTCGCTGACCGGCAGCGAGATCGTCCGCGGGGCGATCACGCACTGCCGGAGCTTGCCGTTGGAGAGCACGCAGGTCGCCGGCGAGATGAGGTCCACGACCGCGGCCGACGTGATCGGCGAGGCCGTGGTCGAGGCGTCATCCGCACCGAGCTCGTCGCCCTCCTCCCAGGCCGTACAGCCGGCGAGCAGCGCGACGGCGAGCACCGAACCGATTCGCCGGGCGGTCACAGGCATTCTCCCGGGTTCGAGACGTCGGGCACGCACGCCTCGACGAAGAGCCGCGCGTCGCGCAGGTCGTAGCCGGTCCCGTACTGCGCATTGCACCGGATCCGACCACGTACCTGCAGCCTCACGTCGGTGAGCTCGGCGACGGTCGCCTCGACCGCGTACGTCTCCGGTGCGAGTGTCGTCGTGGCGGCGGTCGTGGCCAGGTCGTGCCAATCGCCGTCGGTGTACCCCTGGATCGCGACGCGGAGGTCGTCGAGCGGCGCCCAGTACGGAGACCGTGCGATCTGGACCGAGCCCCGGACGTAGCCAGGTCGGATGTGCTCGACGGTGCCACCGTCGAGCTCCGCGAGGATCACGTCGCGAGCCGGATCCGCGCCCGTGCAGGTCGGCGAGACCGCCCGGCCCTCGATTACCGAGCCGAGCACGCGATGGCGCCCGGGGAGCGGCGTCGGCCCTGGCTTGCGCCGACCCGGTGCCGCGCACGACATGTTCCACGTGCCGTACAGCGACGTGGCGTCGGGCCAGCGCAGATCGAGCGCTTCGTGATAGTAGGTGTCCCCGTCCCAGCGCGGCTCGTGTCGCGGATGGAACCAGTAGCGCGAGGTCGACGGCGCGTAGCCGGACCACGTGCATGCGGCACGATCGTCCATCGACGTGCACACCCACGTCTCGTCGTGGTCGGCCATGAACTGCAAGAGCGTGCGTTCCTCCGTCGACCAGTCACAGAGCGGCAGCGAGTGCTCGCGACCGTAGACGCCGTCGCGCAAGATGACGTCGGCGCGCGCGACCGACGAGGTCGTGGCCATGGACAGCACGGCAACCGCAAGGGCGTGCTTCGAGCGATGCTTCTTTCGCACAGGGAGACTCCTCGTTCGAGTTGGCGGCGTCCCTGTGCATCCGCCATGCCCTGCGCGAACCGCGATTCCAGCGTCCACGCCGCGTCGTCTCGCGCGGTGAGCGCGCAACGGGGTTCCGGTACGTGTTCCGCCCGTGGTCCGGCTGTACCGCCGGCAGGAACCGGCAATGCCGGCTATCGCCCGGCTACCAGCGCGCGCGGAAGTGGAGCATCGAGCCGATGCGCGGGCGCTCCGCCAGCTCGGCGGCGATGTCCTCTTCGTCGGCGATCGGGCGCGGCTTCTTGGGCGGCGCGCGCCAGGTGTAGTCGCTGCAGCCGGCGTCGTCCGGCGAGCAGTAGATGCGGACGTGCATGTGATCGTCGTGGGGCGCGGAGTCGCTCGGCTGGGCGAGCGCCTGGCCGGCGAGATCGACGATGGCGTCGGGCGCGCCGCTGCCGCGCGCGTGATCGAGCACGAGGTCGCGCAGCGGCGCGTAGATGAAGATGTTGGCGACGCCAGGGCCGGGCGCCTCGACCAGCGCGCGCACGACCGTCCAGGTGCGCTCGGCGTCGAACACCAGCGGCTCGCCCCCGCCCACCGTCTTGCCGTCGGCCCCGAAACGCCGCATCTCGGTGAGCTCGATCGGCTTGCCGGCGGCGGTCTTCGCGAACAGGACCAGATCGACGTCGCGCCCGGTCTGGTGCGACCGGTGGTGCTTCGACTTGCCGCCGCCCTCGATCGACAGATCGCCGACCACGAGGCGGCTGCCGGGGTGCGCGGCGGAAACGACGCGGCCCACGTGCGCGATCGTGTCGATCAGCTCGTCGGCGCCCCACTGCGTGCCGCGCGCGGCCCAGCGCGGCGGCACGACGAAGCCCTCGCCCTCGAGCGGCAGGCGCGCGCCGTCGACCAGCACCCCCTCGTTGGGCGGCCCCCACGACACCGTCGTCCCGTCACCGACCACGCCGAGCTCGGCGCAGCCCGCCGCCAGGGCGGCGACGGCAGCGGCCGAGAGGGCACGACGGGCGCTCATGGACGAATTGTTCACGACCGACCACCACATGCGCAAGTTGCGTCTTCGGGTGACGAGGATCCGACAGCGGCGAGCCCGCGTCGCTCGGGGTTCCGCTGACATCGGCGCCTGGCACCCGCCTTGTAGTGACCGGCCCGCAATGGCCGACCTCCCCCTTCGCGCCCTGCCCTTCGCGTTCGCGCTCGCGAGCACCACCCTCACCGGCTGCCTCCTCTACCACGACCCCGACGATCGCGACGTCGTCCCCGACGCAGCCACCGCCCCCGACGCGTCGATCGACGCCCGCCCGCTCGACGCGCCGACCGACGCCCCCGTCGACGCCGGCATCGACTCGCCGCGCGCCGCGCCCACCTTCGAGATCCTCGCGCCGCAGGACGGCGCCCTCGTCACCCACCACGACCTGGTGCGCATCGACGGTCGCGTCACCGGCAACCCGATCGCCGGCTTCGACCTCCACGTCGACGGCGTGGCCGCGCCCGGGCTCCTCCAGGTCAGCGGCCTGCCGGTCGGCGGCGACTGCTTCGCCGGCTGCGACCTCACCTTCCACTGGGACGCCGACGCGATGCGCGAGGGCACCCACACCGCGCAGATCGAGGCCCGCGACGATCAGGGCGCGGCCGCCTCGGACAGCGTCGCGATCCGCTTCGAGGACGCGCCGCAGATCACGTTCCTCCGCCCCAGCGGCGGCGAGTCGCGCGGCGCGACGGTCACCACGATCCAGGCCGGCATCGTCGATCGCGGCCCCGGCGCCATCACCGCGACCCTCTCGATCGACGGCGTGACCACCCCGCCGGTGACCTTCGCCGACTGCCTCGCCGGCTGCACGCTCACGCGCTCGTGGGACACCTCGACGCTCGCGGCCGGCGTCCACACGCTCGCGGTGACGGCGAGCGACGCGGTCGGCCACACCACGACCGTCCAGCAGCAGGTGGTCATCGCCGACATCCCGTACATCACGCAGATCAACGTGAACGAGAGCGACGGCTTCGGCACGCTCGAGGTCGAGGTCCACCTCTACGACGCCGTGACCGACGTCTGGCTGGGCTGCTCGGGCGACGATTTCGGCCTCGCCAACGTCGCCGTCGGCAACACGCTCTACAACGTGCAGGCCTGGTTCGTCGACGCCAGCAGCCGACCGCTCGGCGTCGACCAGCTCGCCGGCCGCCAGCTCCGCGTCCGCGTCACCGAGGACGACTTCCAGGAGTGCCCGGCCCGCCCGGCCCAGGACGACGACGAGATCGCCGACTGGGAGCCCATCCCCGCCGCCTCGCTACCCAGCCTCTCGACCTCGCACGGCAACGTCCTCCAGCTGACGACCCGCACCGGCCGCATCCTCACCCGCTGAAACGCGAACGGCCCCGGGTGTGAACCCGAGGCCGTCTCGGCTCTTCTTCCCGAGGCCGGAGGCGCCGGAGGCCCGAGGCCGCGTAGCGCGCTTCGCGCTACGCCTTACGCCTTGTCCTCGAACTCGGCGTCGATGACGTCGTCCTTGGGCGGCGCGCCCTGGCCACCCGGCGCGCTCTCGGTCGGCCCGCCATCACCGTCCGCGCCGCCGGCCTGCTTGTACATCGACTCGGCGAGCTTGTGGGCGACGGTCTGGAGCGACTCGAAGGCCGCGCGCAGCTCGTCGGGCGACGACGCCTCGCGGTTCGACTCGAGCACCTGCTCGGCGCGCTTGAACTCCTCCTCCGCCATCAGCTTGTCGGCGTCGGAGAGCTTGGCCCCGTTCTCCTGCACCAGCTTCTTGGTGCCGTAGAGCAGGTTGTCGAGCTGGTTGCGCGCCTCGATCGCCTCCTTGCGCTGCTTGTCCTCTTCCTCGTGCGCCGCGGCCTCCTCGACCGCCCGCTTGATCTCGGCCTCGGACAGGCCGCCCGACGCCGTGATCGTGATGTTGCGCTCGACGCCCGTGGCCTTGTCCTTGGCCGTGACGTTCAGGATGCCGTTGGCGTCGATGTCGAACGTGACCTCGATCTGCGGCATGCCCCGCGGCGCGGGCGGGATGCCGGTCAGCTGGAAGCGGCCCAGCGTCTTGTTGTCCTTCGCCATCGGGCGCTCGCCCTGGGTGACGTGGACCTCGACCGTGGTCTGGTTGTCGGCTGCCGTCGAGAAGGTCTCGGACTTGCGCGTCGGGATGGTGGTGTTGCGCGGGATCTGGACCGTGGCGACGCCGCCCAGGGTCTCGATGGCGAGCGAGAGCGGGGTGACGTCGAGGAGCAGGATGTCCTTCACGTCGCCGGCGAGCACGCCGCCCTGGACCGCGGCGCCGAGCGCCACGACCTCGTCCGGGTTCACCGAGCGGTTCGGCTCCTTGCCGAAGAACTCCTTCACCTTGGCCTGCACCATCGGGATGCGGGTCGAGCCACCGACGAGGACGACCTCGTGGATGTCGCCCACCTTCTTGCCGGCGTCGGAGAGCGCCTTCTTCAGGGGCTCGATGCAACGCGCGATGATGTCCTCGATCATCCGCTCGAACTGCGTGCGCGAGATGCGCTTGAGCAGGTGCTTGGGCCCCGTCGCATCCGCCGTCAGGTACGGCAGGTTGACCTCGGTCTCCTGCACGCTCGACAGCTCGATCTTGGCCTTCTCCGCCGCCTCCTTGAGGCGCTGGAGGACCATCTTGTCCTTCGAGACGTCGATGCCCGAGTCCTTCTTGAACTCGGCGATGAGCCAGTCCATCACGCGGTTGTCGATGTCGTCGCCGCCGAGGTGGGTGTCACCGTTGGTCGAGATGACCTCGACGACCTTGTCGCCGACCTCGAGGATCGAGATGTCGAAGGTGCCGCCGCCGAGGTCGAAGACCGCGATGACGTGCTCCTTGGTCTTGTCGAGCCCGTACGCCAGCGCGGCCGCGGTCGGCTCGTTGATGATGCGCTTGACGTCCAGGCCCGCGATGCGGCCGGCGTCCTTGGTCGCCTGACGCTGCGAGTCGTTGAAGTACGCCGGGACGGTGATGACCGCCTCGGTCACGGTCTCGCCCAGGTACTCCTCGGCGGCGCGCTTCAGCTTCATCAGCACGCGGGCCGAGATCTCGGGCGGCGAGTACTTCTTGCCGCGCAGCTCGATGGCGCAGTCGCCGTTCGACGCCGCCGCGACCTTGTACGGGACGCGCTTGATCTCGTCCTGCGTCGCCGGGTCGCTGAACTTGCGACCGATGAGGCGCTTGGCCGAGAACACCGTGTTCTCGGGGTTGGTGATCGCCTGACGCCGGGCGATCTGCCCGACCAGGACCTCGCCGCGGTCGTCGATCGCGACCACCGAGGGGGTCAACCGCGCGCCCTCCTCGTTGGTGAGGACCTTGGGCTCCTTGCCGTCCATGATCGCGACGACAGAGTTGGTCGTGCCCAGGTCGATGCCGATGATCTTGCCCATTGCCGTGAACTCCAGGTCTAGTGCCCGTTTGGTGTGCTGGGCAACCTAGTCATGGGTCAAGGTGGCGTCAACCCACCGTCCGCCCACCCGTTCGCCCAGGGCTTCAGCGCGTGAGGGTCAGGAGTTCGCTTCGGCCGCGGCCTGAGCGGCGAGATCCTTGATGCCCTGGGGCGGATCCGTCAGCGCCAGCGCCAGGACCTCGTCCATGCGCTTCACCGAGTGGATCTCGATCTCCTTCTTCACCTCGTCCGGGACGTCGATCAGGTCCTTGACGTTGCGCTCCGGAATGATGACCCGCTTGATGCCGGCTCGGTGGGCCGCCAGGAGCTTCTCCTTGAGCCCGCCGATCTGCAGCACGTTGCCGCGCAGCGTGATCTCGCCGGTCATCGCCACGTCGGGCCGCACCGGGTGCCCCGTGAGGAGCGACACGAGCGCCGTGTACATGGTGACACCCGCCGACGGGCCGTCCTTGGGCACCGAGCCCGCCGGCACGTGCACGTGCAGGTCGACGTTCTCGAGGAAGTTCCCGGGGTCGAGACCGAGCGCTGCCGCACGGCTGCGCACGAACGAGAGCGCCGCGGTGACCGACTCCTTCATCACGTCGCCGAGCTGGCCGGTGAGCGTCAGCTTGCCCTTGCCGGGCATCTTGGTCGCCTCGATGAAGAGGATGTCGCCGCCCACGGCGGTCCACGCCAGACCGGTCGCGACGCCCGGCTCGCTGGTGCGATCCGCGACCTCGCTGACGAACTTGGTCGGGCCCAGGTACTCCCGCACCTCCTCGACGCCGATGACCTCGTGCTCCTTGGCGTTGCCCTCGGCCACCTTCACGGCGACCGCGCGGCAGGTCGAGCCGAGCTCGCGCTCGAGGTTGCGGACGCCCGCCTCGCGCGTGTAGCTGTCGATCACCTCGAACACCGCCTCGTCGGTGATCTCGCACTTGTCGTGGCCGAGGCCGTGCTCCTCGAGCTGCTTGGGCACGAGGAACGCGCGCGCGATCATCTTCTTCTCCTGGCGCGTGTAGCCGGGGAGCTCGATGATCTCGAGACGGTCCCGCAAGGCCCACGGGATCGGGTCCAGCTGGTTGGCCGTCGCGATGAACATCACCTTCGACAGATCGAAGGTGACCTCGAGGTAGTGGTCCGAGAAGGTCGAGTTCTGCTCGGGGTCGAGGACCTCGAGCAAGGCCGACGCCGGGTCGCCGCGGAAGTCGTGGCCGAGCTTGTCGATCTCGTCGAGCACGAAGACCGGGTTGTTGGTGCCCGCCTTCTTGATGCCCTGGATGATGCGCCCCGGCAGCGAGCCGACGTACGTGCGGCGGTGGCCGCGGATCTCGGCCTCGTCGCGCACGCCGCCGAGCGAGATGCGCACGAACTTGCGGCCGATCGCGCGGGCGACCGAGCGGCCGAGCGACGTCTTGCCGACGCCGGGCGGACCGACGAGGCACAGGATCGGGCCCTTCTTGTCGTCCTTCAGCTTGCGCACGGCCATGTACTCGACGATGCGCTTCTTGACCTTGTCGAGGTCGTAGTGGTCCTCGTCGAGGCAGCGGCGGACCTCCGCCAGCTCGATGTGATCCTCGGTCGAGATCGACCACGGGAGCTCGACCAGCCACTCGAGGTACGTGCGCGTGACGGTGTACTCCGCCGACGACGGCTGCATGCCCTTGAGGCGCTCGAACTGCTTCTTGGCCGTCTTCTCGGCCTCCTCGGGCATCTTGGCCTTGGCGATCTTCTCGCCGAACTCGTCGAGATCACCGCCGCCGTCGTCGAGCTCGCCCAGCTCTTCCTTGATCGCCTTGAGCTGCTGGCGCAGCACGTACTCGCGCTGGTTGCGGCCCATCTCCTCCTGCACCTGGGTGTTGATCCGCTCGCGGACCTTGAGCACCTCGAGCTGGCGCGAGAGGAACTGCAGCACCTTGCGGGTGCGGGTCTTGATGTCGAAGGTCTCGAGGATGTCCTGCTTCTCGGCGACCTCGAGCTCGAGGTTCGACGTGATCAGGTCGGCGAGGTGGCCGGGCTCGGTGACCGAGTCGACGAGCGCGCCGGCCTCCTTGGGCACGGCGTCCATGAGCTTCACCACGCGCTTGGCGATGTCCTTCAGGTTCATCACCAGCGCGTCGAGCTCGACGTCCGACGTCGTCGGATCGGGCACCGCGCGCACCTTGGCCGAGAGGAACGGCTCGTTGCCGTCGAAGCCGGTGACGTCGAAGCGGCTGACGCCCTGGAGGATGACGCTGAAGTTGTCCTTGGCGAGCTTGATCACCTTGAGGATGCGCGCCGCGCAGCCGACGGTGTAGAGGTCGCCCGACGACGGATCCTCGGTGCGCGCGTCGCGCTGGGTCAGGATGCCGATGACCGGACGCTCCTTCGCGATCGCGTCCTCGACCAGGCGCACGGACTTCCGACGACCGACGTCGATCGGGATGATCGAACCCGGGAACAGCACCGAGTTGCGCAGGGGCAAGACGGGCAGAACGTCAGGAATCTCGACGGGCTGGTCTCCACCAGCCTTGGCCTTGGACATGGGCGAAACCTACTCAGCGCGCGACCGGATCGTCAAGGTGACCTGCCTCTAATGACAGGTACTTG
>ERZ761602.705-NODE-705-length-68444-cov-5.952814_pt1 | contig 68444 bp, 53 predicted proteins | sample MGYA00512165_ERZ761602 | MGnify/ENA primary metagenome ERZ761602 (study PRJEB28899, sample SAMN02445085) | bioreactor sludge metagenome | biome: EBPR sludge; isolation source: Thorneside wastewater treatment plant | place: Australia: Brisbane, Thorneside Wastewater...
GTCCTCCTCCCTGCGCTGAGCCTGCGCGCCATGATCCGCGTGACGCGCTCGGCCCTGGCGAACGCCGCCTCGGCCCTCGGTCGGCTCGCCTCGCGGCTCGGCAAGAGCGAGCTCGCTCTACCGGTCTGCGCGCGCTTCGCCGACGCTCGCAGCAGCGTGCGCGAGAGCGCCGTGGTGGCGGCCGCGCTCGCGGGGCTCTCGAACCCGGCCTGCAGCCGTGAGAAGGTCGTCGGTCTGCTCGCGCGAGACCGCGAAGGCGCCGTGCGCGCCGCCGCCGCGCGCTGGCTGCACGCGGTCGCACCCGAGGCGGAGCGCCGCGCGCCGCTCGCGCGCTGCGCCTCGGAGGATCCGACCTTCGAGGTCGCGCGGCTCTGTCGCAGCGCTCCGAGAGCCGCGGAGACGAGCCACGCGGTGACCGTCTACGTGGTGCCCGATGGCAGCGCGACGCCGACGGCGCGCGCCAGCTATGCGCTGCGACTTCCCGACGGGCGAACCCGCCACGGCGTGGCCGACCGCCGCGCGGTGGTCTTCGAGCGAGCGGCGCCCTCGGGCGAGCTCGAGCTGGGCGTGCCGGCGGCGCTCGTCGAGGCCGGCACGCGCTGAGCTCCGCGGAGCTGCAGCTCGGGCGCTCGGCGGCCGGGCCCACCGAGCGGCTCGGTGTCCCGCCGGCTCAGGCGCTCGGCGGCGCCGCCTCCGCGGGAGGCGCCTCGGCGCCGTCGTGTGACGGGGGCGCTTCGTCGTCGATGCCGTCGTCGGGCATCGTGGGGACCACGCGCTTGATGAGCGGGCCCACGGTGAGCCCCTGAACGACGATCGAGAAGACGACGATCACGTAGGTGACCGTGAGCAAGGCGTTGCGCCCGTCGAACTCGGGCAGCTTCATCGCGAGCGCCACGCTGATGCCGCCCTTCAGCCCTCCCCAGGTGAGCACGCGCACGGTGCCTGCGTCGATCGTCTGCCGCATGCGCAGCGCGACGACCGGCAGCGCCACGCCCACGAAGCGCGCGAAGAGCACGCCCGGTACGAGGCAGGCGGCGGCGTAGAGATAGCTCGTCTTCGAGTAGTCGATCGCGAGCACCTCGAGGCCGATGAGCAGGAACAGGAGCGCGTTCAAGGTCTCGTCGATGAAGGTCCACACGATGTCCAGATCGCGGATCGTGCGCGGGCTCATCGCCGTCGCCCGGCCTTGGTTGCCGATGAACAGGCCCGCCACCACGGCGGCGAGCGGCGCGGACACGTGCAGCTTCGAGGCGGTGAAGGCGAGGCCGAACACCGTCGCGACCGAGATGAGGATCTCGAGGCTCGCTTCGTCGAGCGTGCGCAGCGCGCGGTAGCAGATCCAACCGAAGGCGAGCCCGAGCGCCAGCCCACCGAGCACCTCCTGCGCGAGCAGGAGCGCGACGCGCGCGGCGTCCATGGCCTCGCCCGTCGCGTGGCTCGAGCCGGTGCCCATCGCCACGGCGATGCCCACGAGCACGGTGAAGACGACGACGGCGGTGCCGTCGTTGAAGAGGCTCTCCCCGATGACCTTGATCTCGAGGTGCTTGGGGGCGCCCGCCGCCTTCATGATGCCGAGCACCGCGATGGGATCGGTCGGCGAGATGAGCGCGCCGAACACGAAGCACCACACGAGCGGGAGCTCGACGCCGAAGGCCCCGAAGAGGGCATGGGCCAACAGGCCCGCGACGGTCGTGCTGATGAGCACGCCCACCGAGGCGAGGGAGAGGATCGTGCTGAGCCGCTTGCGCAAGAGCGAGAGATCGGTGTGCAAGGAGCCCGCGAAGAGCAAGAGGCTCAGCATGCCGCTCAGCACGGCCTCGGCGAAGTCGATCGACAGGACGGCGCCGCGCACCACCGCGGCGAGGTTCCAGCTCGGCACGAGCGAGTCGACGAGCAAGACGCCCATCGACGCGAAGAGCCCGCTCAGGAGCAGGCCGATCGTGAAGGGCAGCTTGAAGTAGTGGTGGTTGATGAAGCCGAAGAAGGCCGCGAGCACGAGCAGGATCGCGGCGGCGTCGAGCAGATCCATGGCGGGGGCTCTCCGGGCGGGGTGCGGTTCCTCGTGGGCCCCCGCCTCCCCACCCGCGTAGCGCAGAACGCTTGCGGAACCAAACGCTTCGGTGCGCCGGCGCCGCGGGCGCGCGCCCCGGCCGAGGCGGAGCCCGCTCAGCCCAGCGCCGCGAAGGCCTGCTCGACGACCACGATGCGGTGCGCGAGCCAGAGCCCCGCCGCGATGCTCACGGCGCCGGCGAGGTAGGGCAGCGCGCGCGTGAGCCTCGACAGTCGCGCTCCTGCCCAGCGCAGCGGTACGGCGACGAGCAGCGTGACGAGCGCCATGCCGAGCGTCGTGCCGAGGCCGAAGACCAGAAGGTAGACCAGCCCGAGCCAGGTCTCGTGGATCTCGCCCAGCACCGCGAGCGCCACCGCGGCGCTGCCGGCGAGTCCGTGCACCAACCCCACGCCGAGCGGCCGCAGCCCGCTCAGCCCGCGGGCCAGGCTGCGCTGCGAGCCGCGGGTGTCCACACTCGCCGCCGAGTGGCCGTCATGCCGCGCGCCACCGTCATGCCGCGCGCCTCCGCCGAGCGAGCGCTCGTGTTGCGCGATGGCGAGCGCGCCGAGCCCGACCAGCATGAGCGCCACGAGCAGCTCGAGCCCGGCGGCCACGGGCTCAGGCATGGTGGCGCGCGTCAGCACGAGCGCGCCACCGACGAGCAGGATGGTCAGCGTGTGCCCGAGGCCCCAGAGCGAGCCCGCCCTCGCGGCGTGGCGCAGCGGCTGCCGGTCGCTCACGAGCGTCGACATGGCGGCCACGTGATCGGCGTCGGCCGCGTGGGTCATGCCGAGCACGAAGCCGAGCGAGAGGGCAGGGAGGAAGCTCATCGCGCTGAGGGGACGGACCGTAGCACGATCGGCGACCAGCGTGCTACACGGTCTCTGCCAGCCCGAAATCCCATGCTTCTCGCTCCCCACCCCCGTCACGTTGTCGCGCTCGCGAGCTGCCTCGCTGCGGTGGCGCTCGTGCTCGAGGTGAGGGCCGAGGGTGACGAGGGGCCCAAGCCCGTCGCCGAAGGCGAGGGGGCCGCCGAGGGCGAGCGAGCCCGCGAGGTGCGCGTCGAGGGCCCGGAGCGCGTCCGCGCTGCGAGCGAGGCGGTCGTCGAGCGCGATGTGCTCGAGGCGGCCTTCCACCGCACGGCGAGCGATCTCGTCTCGACCGTGCCGGGCGCCTTCGTCACGCAGCACTCGGGGCAAGGCAAGGCGCACCAGATCTTCTTGCGTGGCTTCGACGCACAGCACGGCCAAGACGTCGAGATCTGGGTCGGCGGCGTGCCGGTCAACGAGCCCAGCCACGTGCACGGGCAGGGCTACGCCGATCTGCACTTCGTCATGCCCGAGGTCGTCGAGCGCGTGCGCGCGCTCGCCGGGCCCTACGACGTGCGCCAGGGCGACTTCGCCGTCGCGGGCTCGCTCTACTTCGACCTCGGCTACGACGAGCCGGGCCTCACGGTCTCGGGCACGCTCGGCTCTTTCGCCGAGCGCAGACTCTTTCTCGCCTACCACCCCGAGGGCGCGAGCCACGCGAGCTTCGCCGCGGTCGAGCTCGGCGCGACCGACGGCTTCGGCCCCTCGCGCGCGGCCGAGCGCGCCTCGGCGCTGGGGCAGCTCGAGCTCGAGCTCGCAGGCGGTGCGCGCCTCCGGCTGCTCAGCACCGCCTACGCGGCGCGCTACGCCTCCGCGGGCGTCGTGCCGCTCGACGAGGTCGAGCGCGGAGGCGTCGACCCCTACGCCACGCTGAGCCCCGGGCAGGGAGGCGACTCGCTCCGGCTCTCGACGGCCCTCGAGCTTCGCTCTTCACCCGAGAGCGCCTCGCCCACGAGCTACAGCTTGAGCCCCTACGTCGTCGTGCGTCGCTCTCGGCTCGAGCAAGACTTCACCGGCTTCCTCGTCGACCCTCGCGACGGCGATCGCACCGAGCAAGCGCACCGCGCCTTCACCCTCGGCGCGACCTCGCGCCTGGCGCGCCGCCTCTCGATCCTCTCTGATCGCGACGAGCTCAGCGCGGGCCTCCAGGTCCGGGGCGATCTCGCCGAGCAATCGCAGCTGCGGCTCGCGCGCCGCGACGGCAGCGTGACCGCGCGTCTCGTCGACGCCGAGCTGTCGGTGGTCGACGTCGCCGGCTTCGTCGACGCCGAGACCGAGCTCGCCCGGCGCTTGCGCCTGCGCGCGGGTCTGCGCGTCGACGGTGTGCACGTCGGCGCGAACGATCTCGCCCGGGGCGAGGCCTCCGCGGCGCGCAGCGCGATGGGGCTGCGCGCAGGCGCGAAGGCCACCGCGGATCTGCGCCTCGTGGGCGGGCTGCACCTCCTCGCGAGCTACGGCGACGGCTTCCGCTCGCCGCAGGCGCGCAGCGTGGCCGACGGCGAGCCGGTGCCCTTCACGGAGGTGCGCAGCTTCGAGGGCGGCGCGCGCTGGTCGATGGGCGAGGGCGTCGTCGCGAAAGGCGCGGTCTTCCACACGCGCCTCACGGACGACCTCGTCTTCGATCCGCTGCTCGCGCGCAACGAGCCCACGCCGGCGAGCGCTCGCACGGGGCTCGTCGCCGAGCTCGTCGCGCGCCCGGTGCACTGGCTCGTCTCGTCGACCAGCCTCACGCACGTGAGCGCCGTCTTCACGGAGAGCGGCGCGGGCTACGAGGAGGGCTCGCTGCTGCCCTACGTGCCGAGGTGGCTGGTGCGCAGCGATCTCGGGGCCGAGCCGAGGCTCGGCAGCGTGTGGAACCGGCCGCTCTCGCTGCGCCTCGGCTCCGCGCTGAGCTACCTCGGGCAGCGCCCCTTGCCCTTCGGTGAGCTCGGCCGCGACGTCTTCGTCATCGACGCGCGCGCGGGCCTGCGCCTCGGGGAGGTGGAGCTCCGCTTCGACACGACCAACCTCGCAGACGCCCGCTACTACGACGGCCAGTTCGTGCAGACGGCGAGCTTCTCACGCGGCCAGGCGGCGAGCCTCGTGCCCCAGACGCTCGTGACGCTCGGCCAGCCCCGCGCCTTCTACGCCACGCTCTCGCTCTACCTCTGAGCCCCACGACCGGAGCACCCATGAAACGCCGCACGCTGCTTCGACTCACTGGCGCCTCGATCGGCGCCGCCTTCCCCAGCCTGATCGGCGCGAGCGTCTCCGGCTGCCTCGACGGCGCCTCCGGTGGAACCACGGGGCAGCGCATCCGCCTCGCCGCGCGGGCCGAGCTCGCGAGCCCGCTCGCCTTCGAGACCTCGCTAGGCCTGGCGGTCACGCTCGAGCGTGTGCTCGTCTCCATCGGCTCGCTCACTTACTTCGCGGGCGCGCCGCTCGAGCTCGCGGCGCGCGGCCCCACGATGCAGAGGCGTCTGCTCGGGCTCGTGCTCCCTCGCTCGGCGCACGCGCACCCTGGGCACTACGTGCCGGGCGAGGCGCGCGGCGAGCTGCTCGCGCCCTCGAGCTTCGATCTCGCCACAGGTCCCGTCGAGCTCGGTGAAGGCGAGGGCACCACGGGCCTCGTTCGCTCGGCGCGCCTCGTCCTGGGCGATCCACCCGTGGGGGCGCTCGCCTCCGAGCTCGGCTCCGCGGTGCTCGCCGTGGTCGCGACCCTCAGCCAGGGCGAGCGCAGCGTGCGCCTCCGCCTCGAGGCGAAAGCCTCGGCGCTCGTCGGCGACGACGCCGTGCCCGAGATCGACGGCTGCCGCTTCGAAGAGACCACGCTCGACGGCGACGGCGCCGTCGTGCTCGCGATCGATCCGCGCATCTGGCTCGAGCAGGTCGAGCTCGACGACACCCTCGTCGCCGACGGCGAGGAGCCGCTGCTCGCCCCTGCGGAGTCGCTCGCGTCGCGCGCCTTCGTGCGAGGCGTGCAGAAGACCGCCGGCTACCACTTCCGCTTCGAGGCTTGAGCCGCGCGCTCCCTCCTCGAGCTCGACCCGCCGCATTCGCCTTCCAGGAGCCTCCGACCATGTCCCGTCTCGGAAAGACCGCCGCCTCCCTCCTGCTCTCGTCGCTCGCCGCGCTCTCTTCGGCCTCTTGCGGTGACGACGGCTCCGCCTCGGGCCGAGGCTCGGTGGGCTTCTCGACCTGGGGCGAGGAGTACATCGAGCTCGGGCTCCCCCAGAGCGAGTTCGCCGACGGCTACGAGGTCGTCTTCGACCGCTTCCTCGTCCTGATCGGCAACATCGAGCTCGCTGACGCCGAGGGCCAGGTCGCCGCGCGTCACGAGGGCTTCTTCCTCGTCGACCACGTCGAGCCGGGCGTGAAGGATCTCGTGCGCTTCGACGGCCTCGAGGCCGGCGCCTACGAGCGGGTGAGCTTCGAGACGAGCCCTGCTGCGCGTGGCGCGATCACGCTCGTCGGCGGCACGACCGATGCCGACGCGGAGCTCATGGCGAGCGGCGGCTACCACGTCTACGCCGAGGGCACGCTCAGCGGAGGTGGCAGCTCGAAGCGCTTCGCCTGGGGCTTCGGTGTGCCGACGAAGCTCGACGAGTGCGAGGCGGAGCTCGACGGCAAGCTGCAGCGCGGCGCGCTCGTGCCCGCCGGTGGCAGCGACTCCATCGAGCTCACGATCCACGGCGACCACTTCTTCTACGACGATCTCCAGGCTTCGGACGCGGTGCTGCGCGGCGCGGCGCTCGCTCAGGCCGACGCCGACGACGACGGCACGATCACGCTCGAGGAGCTCGCGGCCGTGCGACTCGTCGACCTGCCGGCCGATCAATACGGCGTCGGTGGGGTCTCCGGCGTCGACGAGCTCGAGGGCTTCGTGCGCTTCCTTTCCCGCACGCTGGGGCACTTCCGCGGTGAGGGAGAGTGCATCGTGCGGGCCCCGAATGGTTGATGGCGCAACGGGGGCTCGGGCCTCTCGCGCCGAGCTCGACGTACGATTCTCGAATGAGCGCTTGCCAGTGCAAGGGCGAGGGAGTACCAATCCCCCACTCACTCACGTCTCCGCTACGACGACGACGACGACGCTCTCGCTTCCTGGGATCGCTGGACTCGCTGCAAACGGCAACGACGAGAGGGAACGGAAGATGGCTTCCGTGAACCCTCCTTCCGATCTCACGGCTGATTGGATGGCAGGCTACTGGACCGCGCCGCAAAGCGAGTACGCATCATGGGAAATCGTCTCTACGTCGGAAACCTCTCCTTTCACTCCAACCAGGACTCCGTCCGCGCTGCCTTCGCCGAGTTCGGCGAGGTGAGCGACGTGCACGTCGTCTCGGATCGTGAGACCGGCCAGTCGCGCGGCTTCGGCTTCGTGACCATGGGCACCAACGAGGCCGCCCAGAACGCGATCCGCACGATGAACGGCGCCCTGCTCGACGGCCGCGCGCTCAAGGTCAACGAGGCCGAGGAGCGTCAGAGCCGTGGCGGCGGCGGCGGCGGCGGTGGTGGCTTCGGCGGCGGTGGCGGCGGCGGTGGCCGTGGCGGCCGCAGCGGCGGCGGCAACCGCTGGTGATCACGATCGGTGTCGCTCGAGCTGCTCACTGAGCGCTCGAGCCCACCCTACCCGAAGAGGCCCGGCTCCGAGAGGAGCTGGGTTTTTTCGCGTGCAGCCTTCGGTGTCGTCGCGGCGTGCGTCGTGGCCCGAAGGCGCTATCGTGCGCGCCGTGAGCGCGCCCGAACCCACCGCTTCAGCCACCGCGCGCCGCGGCCTGCCATGGTCGGTGCTGCTCGCGACCGCGGCCGTGCTCGCGCTCTTCGTGTGGCTCTACCAGAACCTGCCCGATCCCAAGCCCAAGCCGGTCGAGGCGCCCAAGCGTTCGGCGCCGATCCTCGGCCTCGACGACGAAGCCACGCTGCGCGAGCGCGAGGCCGAGCGCGCGAGGCCGCGCAGCGAGTGGGAGGCCATGCGCGCCGCGAGCGCCGCGGCGAGCGCGAGCGCCGCGCCCGGGGCGAGCGCGGCGCCGAGCGCGAGCGCGGCGCCCGGGGCGAGCGCGGCGCCGAGCGCGAGCGCGGCGCCCTGAGGCACGCGAGCCCGGCCACCCTCTCGGGTGCCGGGCTCGTACATCGCTCTCACGCAGGCCGCGCCTTCGCGCAGGCCGCGCGCCGATCAGTCCTTGCGGTACATCGTCACGACGGCGGCGCCGCCGAGGCCGATGTTGTGCTGCAGGCCGATCTTCGCGCCCTGGACCTGGCGCTTGTCGGCCTGGCCGCGCAGCTGCCACACGAGCTCGGCGCACTGCGCGAGACCCGTGGCGCCGAGCGGGTGGCCCTTCGAGAGCAGGCCGCCCGAGGGGTTGGTCACGACGTCGCCGCCGTAGGTGTTGCGCTTCTCGACGATGAACTTCTCCGCCTCGCCCTCGCCGCAGAGGCCGAGCGCCTCGTAGGTGAGCAGCTCGTTGGCGGTGAAACAGTCGTGCAGCTCGACGACGTCGACGTCCTTCGGGCCGATGCCGCTCTTCTCGTAGACGAGCTGCGCCGCGCGCTGGGCCATGTCGTAGCCGACCATCTTGATCATGCTGTCCTCCATGAAGGAGGAGCTCATGTCGGTCGCCATGGCCTGCGCCGCGATGTAGACCGCGTTCGTGATGCCGTGCTTCTTGGCGAATTCGTCGCTGCAGAGCACCGCCGCTGCCGCGCCGCAGGTGGGCGGGCAGCACTGGTAGCGCGTGAGCGGGTCGAAGACCTCGTCGCTCGCGAGGATCTCGTCGACCGTGAGGCGCTGGCCGAAGAGCGCGAGCGGGTTGTTCGAGGCGTGCGCGCGGGCCTTCTCGCTGATCTTCGCGAAGGTCTCGCGCTTGGTGCCGTAGCGCCACTGGTACTCGCGCCCGGCGCCGCCGAACATCTGCGCGGCGGGCGGGGCGCTCGTGAAGCCCTGCGCCTTGTTCATCACGTTGACGTGGTGCTCGAGCGGGTTCGTCCGGTCGTTGAACTTCGACCCGAGCGCGCCCTTCTCCATCTTCTCGAAGCCGACCACGAAGACGCACTCCGCGATGCCGCCCTCGATGGCCTGCTTGCCGAGCATGAGCGCGGTCGAGCCGGTCGAGCAGTTGTTGTTCACGTTGAAGACCGGGATGCCCGTGAGCCCCAGGTCGTAGACGGCGCGCTGGCCGCAGGTCGAGTCGCCGTAGACGTAGCCGGCGTAGGCCTGCTCCACCTCGGCGTACTCGATGCCCGCGTCCTTCAGCGCCGCGTGCCCGGCCTGAGCCGCCATCTCGTGGTAGTCGTCGCTCTGGCCGGGCTTCTGGAACTTCGTCATGCCCACGCCGATCACGTTCACTCGTCGAGCCATGGTGCTGTCTCCTCTGCGCGCGGCGCTCAGGCCACGAGTCCCTTCATGATGCCCAGCCGGTGAGCGAGCAAGTACTCGCCATCGACGCGTAGCTTGCCCCGCTGGAACAGCTCGCGCGGCGAGCCGGTCTTGCAGAGCTCCACCAGATCGGCGTCGGAGATCGTGAAGATCGCCTTCGCCTCGTTCGCCGTGCCCTCGTGCACCTTCGCGGGCGCCTGGTCGGCTTCGACGAGCCACTCCTTGCCGTCGACGATGAACGCGACCTTCGCGCCGATCTCTCCGGCGAGGGCGGGCTCCTTCGCGAGGCGCTCGCCGAGCGCGGCGAAGATGCCCGGCGCCTTCATCGCCTTCGGCGCCGCGGGGGCCGCGGCCTTCGCCGCCCCGCCTCCGGCCGAGCGCGCCGCCGCGATGGCGGCCTCTGCCGCCTTCGGGTCGACCTTCTTCAGGAACATGAGCTTCTGCGAGGCCATCACGTTGCCGCCGATCTTCAGCTTGCCCGCGAAGTAGAGCTTCTGCGGGTCGGCCTTGCCGGTGGTCATGTCGAGAAAATCCGAGTCGCTCAAGGTGAGCGTGCAGTCGGCAGCGTCGAGCTTGCCCGCGGCGACCTTGCCCGGATCGCTCTTCAGATCGACGAAGTAACTCGAGTCCGGCCCGGTGAGCTCGAACTGGAAGCTCGTCTTCACCTGCGAGGCGAGGTCCTTGTTCTTGGCGACGTAGTCGCCGATCGCCACGAAGATGTCGGCGCTCGTGAGCGCGCCGCTCGCCGCAGGCGCGGCAGCCGCGGCCGGCGCAGCAGGGGCGGCTGCAGGCAGCCTGCCCTCGGCCGCCATCTGCGCCATGAGCTTCTCGCCGTCGAGCTTCTTCATGAACTCGAGCTTCTGCGAGGCCATGACGTTGCCGCCGATCTTGAGCTGCCCACCGAAGTAGAGCTTCTGCGGGTTGAGCTTGCCCGTCGCCATGCCGATGAAGTCGGCGTCGCTGAGCTCGAGCGTCACGTCGGGCGAGGCGAGCTCACCCGTCGCGGCCTTGCCCTTGCCGTCCTTCAGATCGATGTAGAAGGCGCTGTCGGGGCTCGAGAGCTTGAACTGGAAGCTCGTCTTCACCTGGCCTGCGAGCTCGGGGTTCTTCTCGATGTAGAAGCCGATGACGTCGACGAGCAGCGCGCTCGTGACGGCGCCGGCGGCTGCGGGTGCGGATGCCGCCGCAGCCGCGGCGGCAGGCTTCGCCGCGGGGGCCGGCTTCTCCGCGGGCACGCTGTCGTAGAGCTCGATCGCCGTGTTCGAGAGCACGACCTTGTCGCGCTCCTTCACCTTGGCGCGCAGGAGGATCTTGCCGCCCTCCTTCCAGAGCTCGGTCACGATCGTCTCGCCGGGGAAGACGGTGTCGGCGAAGCGCGCGCGCACGCTCTTGAACAGACGCGCGTCGCCGCCCGCCATGGCGAGGATCGCGTGGCGCACCGAGTAGCCGAAGGTGCAGAGGCCGTGGAGGATCGGTTTGTCGAAGCCGAAGGCCTTCGCGAAGTTCGGGTCGGCGTGCAGGGGGTTGTTGTCGCCGTTGAGGCGGAAGAGCAGGGCCTGGTTCGGGTCGGTCTTCTGCTCGATGACCTGATCCGGCGCGCGCTCGGGCGCGGCGTTCTGATCGCTCGCCGGTCCGCGCTCGCCGCCCCAGCCGCCCGCGCCGCGCACGAACATGCTGATCTCGTTGTCGAAGAGCGGCGTGCCCTGATCGTCGGTCGTCTTCATCTCGATGACGACGACGGCGTTCTTCCCCTTGTCCCAGATCTCCTTGATCTTGCCCTTGTGCACGAGCTTCGCGCTCGGCGGCAGCGGGCGGTGCAGCACCGTGTACTGCTCGCCGTGCAGGATGCGCTCGAAGCCGTAGTTGAGGCCGGGCGCCTGCTGGCCGGCGACCGCCGCGTCGATGATCGCCTTCACGGCGGGCGTCGCGGCGTAGCTCGGCAGGCCTTGGAAGCCGCTCGAGCTCATCTCGTAGACGAAGGGCAGCTCCTTGGGATCGAGCGGGTTCTCCGCGGCGCCGACGCTGAGCGCGTAGAGCATGAGATCGCGCTGGTCGTAGCTCGAGTACAGCGTCGGGAACTGCCAGCCGAGGGCCTGGTCGCAGTCGATGAGCTCGTTGCCGCCGAGCGACTTCTTCTGCGCGTTGTCGAGCACCGGCTGCATGCTCTCGGCGATGTTCGCCGGGTGGCTGGTCTTCTCGAAGCCCGAGATCTCGCCCCAGGCCTTCTGCACCTGCTCGATCGAGATCGGCCGGCCGTTGGCGAAGGTCTTTCCCTGTGAGCGCTCCCAGCGGATCTTCGCCATGAAGCCGCCGCCGACCTCGTAGGTGCCGCCGGTGTCGGAGCAGCTCTCGTGGCTCAGGTAGGCGACGAGCGGCGAGACGACCTCGGGCTTGAGCACCTCGAGGATGTCGGGAGGCAGCACCGTCTCGGTGAGGCGCGAGGCGGCGATCGGGGCGATCGTATTGACCACCACGTTGTTCTTCTTGCCCTCGAGCGCGAGCGTCTGCGCGAAGCCGATGAGGCCCATCTTCGCCATGGCGTAGTTGGCCTGGCCGAAGTTGCCGTAGATGCCCGCGGCAGAGGCCGTCATCACGATGCGGCCGAACTTCGCGTCGCGCATGTGCGGCCATGCGGCCTTCGTCACGCGCATCGCGCCGAGCACGTGCACGCGGTAGACGAGGTCCCAGTCCTCCTCGCTCATCTTCTGGAAGCTGACGTCGCGCAGGATGCCGGCGTTGTTGACGATGATGTCGACGCGGCCCCAGGTATCCATCGCCGTCTGGACGATCTTGTCGCCGGCCTCGACCGAGTCGGCGTTCACGACGGCGTCGCCGCCCATCGCCTTGATCTCCGCGACGACCTTCTGCGCGGGCGTGGCGTCGCCGCCTCCACCGCCGTGCATCGAGCCACCCAGGTCGTTGACGACCACCTTGCAGCCTCGGCTGCCGAGCAAGAGCGCATGGCTGCGGCCGAGGCCGTTGCCTGCGCCGGTGACGATGGCGACGCGGCCGTCGAATCGGAGCTCGCTGGACATGGTGCAGATCCTCCGTGGCAGGGCGCGCGCTCGACTCCCTCGGGGAGGGAGCGCGCCTTGGTCGGCCCGAATCGGTCGGGCACTGATATTTAGCGTGCGAAGCATTGTGCCGCACGCGGCCCGGCGTCAACGGGGGCCGCGCTTGCCGCTGGGGAGGGCGGGGTCTACCTGGGCTCGATGAGCCCTGCCGTCGCGCGCTTTGCCCAGCTGGCCATGCTCTCGTGCCTCGCAGCCTGCGACGGGCCCGTGAGCGACTGCCCCCCCAGCTCGAGCGCGCCCCCGGGGGTGGCGGTGCTCTCCCCGGTGAGCGCCGCCGCTTCGGCGCGCCCTGCGCCGAGCGCCGCGCGCCCGAGCGAGGCGGCGTCGATCGAGCTGGTCTTCGCCGGCGGGGGCAGCGAGCGCAAGCTCAGCCTCGCGGCGCTCGAGCAGCGCATCCCGGCCGAGACGATCACCCAGTACGACCCCTACTACGCACGCGAGAAGACCTACCGCGCCTGGCCGCTCGCGAAGGTGCTCGAGCTCGGCTTCGAGGGGACGAAGGATCTACGCACGCGCGAGCTCGTGCTGCGCGCGAAGGACGGCTACACGGTGCCGATGCTGGGCGCGAAGGCCTTCGAGGCTGGCGCCTATCTCGCCTTCGCCGACGTCGACCACCCGGCCTGGGAGCCCATCGGCCCGCAGCGCTCGAACCCCGCGCCGCTCTACCTCGTGTGGGCGAAGCAGGAGCAGACGAGCCTCGAGACGCACCCGAGGCCCTACCAGCTCGCGCGCATCGAGCTCGCGCGCTTCGAGGACGTCTTCCCCCACACCGCACCGAAGGGGCTCGCCGAGAACGACCCTGGCTGGCGGGGCTACGGGATCTACAAGGCGCAGTGCGTGCACTGCCATGCGATGAACCGGCAAGGTGGGCGCGTAGGCCCCGAGCTCAACGTGCCGAGGAGCATCGTCGAGTACCGACCGGTCGATCAGATCAAGGCCTACATCCGCGATCCGCTCGCCTTCCGCTACTCCCAGATGCCTGCGCACCCCGGCCTCGGCGAGGCCGAGCTCGACGCTTTGATCGCCTACTTCTCCGCGATGAAGGAGCGCAAGCACGACGACGAGAGGGCGCCGAGCGCCGCGGTGGGCGAGAAGAAGGAGCTCGCGCCGAGCCTCGACCGCGACCCGCTCGGCCACCGCAGGTGATGCGGGTGCGCACTTCGATAAGTGAATGAGTACGAGCACATCGAAGTGAAGTACCTGCTCGCCGGAAACTGGACGGGTTAGCAGTGCTGATCGTAAAGGGTGGTGCATGAGCTCCACGCACCACCTGCTCCTCGCCTCGCTCCTCGTGCTCGCTCGCCGCGACGAGCACGCCACCGTGCTTCGCCTCGCGCAGGCCACCGGCCTCGAGCGCGCCGCCGTCGAGGCCGCGCTCGCCGAGCTCGACCGCGCCGGTTACGTCGACGCCGAGCGCGTACGCCTCAGCATGGGTGGCCTCGCCGCCGCGATGCTGCTCGGCCCGGCCAAGTCCGCACGCCGGCCGCGCCGCGCGCCGCTCGCGGCCTGAACGGCCCGCCCGGCGAGGCGAGGACGCGGGGCCGGGCGGCTGGGCCTCGAGCGAGCATCTCGACAGCCCGCTCGGCGTCGAGCGACACTGGGTCGGTCGACATGCTGCACGCTCGGCCCGCCCTCCACATTCTCGCGACCTTGGCGCTGCTCGGGTGCGGGAGGCGCCAGGCTCCGGTCTACGCCGAGCCCGCGCCTTGCCCCTACGACGGCGCCGATCCCGAGCCGTACCAGCCGGCCTCACCGCCGAGCTCGCCCGGCAGCCAGCCCGTGCGCGTCTCGCCTGCGTCCTTCGAGGCGCCCCGAGCGCCGCCCGTCCCGCCGAGCTGCGAGGCGCACGAGGCCTGTCAGGGGGAGTCGTGCTGCACGCGCCTCGAGCTGCCAGCGGGTGTGTTGCTCGAGGCGAACGGTCAGCGCGTCGACGTCGAGGGCTACGCGCTCGACAAGTACGAGCTCACCGTGGGGCGCGTGCGCGCTTGGGCCGAGCGCGGGGCCGCGCTGCCCAGGCCTGGCACCGTCGTGGGCCGTCGCTCCGACGGCTCGCCCGTGCTGTGGCAGGCCGAGTGGCGCGCGGCGGCGGCCGAGGGGCTCGCGAGCTGGGATCGCTACGACACCTATCGAACCGGGCAAGCCACGCTGCCGAAGAACTTCCTCGATGCCTACACCGCGATGGCCGTCTGCGCCTTCGACGGCGGCCGGCTGCCGAGCGACGCCGAGTGGCGCTACGCCGCGCGCGGCGGTGAGGAGGGGCGCCGTTACCCCTGGGGCAGCGAGCCGATCTCGCCCGAGCTCGCGGTCTACAACTGCGGTGGCGACGGCGATCCGAGCTGCTCGCTGGCGGATCTGCTGCCGGTGGGCTCGAAGGCGCGCGGCGCGGGTCGTTGGGGCCACATGGATCTCGCGGGCAGCGTCTTCGAGTGGACCGCCGACGCAGTGAGCGGCGCGGAGGCGATCTCGCGAGGCGGCGGCTTCTGCTACATCGGCGGGGTCGACCGGCGCGCGCGCTCGGCGGGCACCGCCGAGAACCACCGGCGCGACGCGCCGCACACGACGAGCCACATGGTCGGAGCGCGCTGCGCCTACGATCTGCCCGGCGAGGCGCGCGTCGTCACCGCGAGTCGCTGAGGGCGGGCCGTCCGCGAAGGGCGAGCGCACCCGGCGCGGGCGCCGTCAGCGCGCGCTCGTCGCCGAGGCCGCGCAGCGGAAGCCGATCGTCTCGGCGCGCCGCGCGGGCGTCTCGAAGCCGCCGAGCGCGGCGCCGAAGTAGCCGTCGTCGATCGCGTACCAGCTGGCGCCGTAGGCCCAGCGGCCCTTCGTATCCTTGGCTCTCGCGGGCGGCTCCACCCACTCGCTCGCGTTGCCTCCCAGGTCGACGACGCCCTCGGGCGTGCGATCTCCCGGGTGCGCGCCCACGGGGCAGGGCCCGGGCCTCGGCCTCGGCTTGCTCCAGCAGGCCTCGCCTCCCTGCGCGAGCGAGGCGCCCCAGGGCGTGCGCCGCCCCGCGCCGCGCGCCGCCCACTCCCACTCGTCTCCGCTCGGCAGGCGCGCGCCCCGCGCTCGACAGTAGCCCCGCGCCTCCTCGAGCGAGACGCACACGACGGGCTGCTCGCCCGCGCCCTCGCGCGCGCCACTGCACCACCTGCTCGAGCGCGCGTCTTCGCCAGGATCGCCCCAGTCGGTGCGCGAGGGCAGGGGCGAGCAGCCCGCCTCGCCGGCGCAGTCGCGCAGCTTGGGCTCTGCCTCCGCAGCGGCACGGAAGCTCGAGGCCTTCACCTCGTGTCGATCGAGACAGTAGCTCGACACCTCGACGTCCGCGCCTCGCTCGAGCAGCACGAGCCTGCCGCCCTTCACGAGCACCATGTCCACGGGGCAGGCGGCCGGCGCAGTCGGTGACGCTCGCCCGGGGGCGGCGCGCTCCAGCGGCTCCATTGCGCTCGCCCTCGCGGTCGACGCGCCGCTCGGGCTCGCGTCGCCGCCCGAGAAGGTGGTGCCCTCGAGCTTCGTGTCGAGGTCAGAGCGCTGCTCGAGCCCCGCGGACCCGGGAGCCGACTCGCAGCCCGCGCCGGCGAGCAGCGCGAACCTGACCGCCAGAACGGCGAGAGGCCGCCCCGCAGGGCGACCTCCCGTGTGGGCGCTGCACACCGTGGAGCGCACGGCCGACGGAGCTCGCGTCGCGCGTCTCAGGGGTTGACGTTGAAGCAGGCCGCGGTGCCGTTGCAGGAGTTGTCGCGGCAGTCGGCGAAGCCGTTGCCGTTGTTGTCGAGCCCGTCGCTGCACTCGGCCGGCGTGAGCTCGTGCGCACACACCGCCGCCGACACGAAGGGGTTGTTGCGACAGTTGTTGTCGTTGCAGTCGATGAAGTTGTTGCTGTTGTTGTCGACGCCGTCCATGCACTGCGCGTCGGTGTGCTCGCAGACGAGGCTCGTCGTGTCCGGCGAGAAGACGCAGGAGAAGTCGGCACAGTCGGTGAAGTTGTTGTTGTTGTCGTCGATGCCGTTGCTGCAGCGGGCGGCCGTGAGGGTGCCGTACTGGGCGGGGTCGACGACGACGGGCGTGGCGCCGTTGCAGACCACGATGCCCTCGCCGCGGCAGTCGGTGTCGGCGCAGTCGATGCGACCGTCGAAGTCGTTGTCGAGGCCGTCGGCGCAGCGCTCGTTCGTGGCCTCGCGCACCGCGTTGTAGCAGTGCGCGACCTCGGGGTTGCCGCGGCAGCTGTTGTCCCCGCAGTCGATGAAGCCGGCGCCCATGCCGTTGCCGTCGTCGTTCAGGCCGTTGGAGCAGCGAGCGTTTGCGAGCGTCGCGAACTGCGCGGCCGGCACGTTCACCGGCGTCGTGCCGTTGCAGACGACGATGCTCTCGCCCTGACAGTCGGGGTCGGCGCAGTCGATCATGCCGTCGCCGTCGTTGTCGGCGTTGTCGGAGCAGTCCTTGTTGGTCGTCTCGCGCTGGCACACGTACACGCCGCGCTGGTTCGCGGGGTTGTAACAGTCGGTGTCCTCGCAGTCGATCTTGCCGTCCTCGTCGTTGTCGAGGCCGTCGAAGCAGCGGATGTTGGAGTTCTCCGCCGGCTTGATGCAGGGCGCCGTGTTCGAGCAGTCGAAGTCGTTGCAGTCGACGAAGTCGTCGCAGTCGTTGTCGAGGCCGTCGTCGCAGGCCTCGGCGGTGTCCTCGTCGCCCGTGGGCGTGCAGGTGGTCCCCGTCGAGGTCGTGGTCGTGGAGCTCGTCGTCGCGCCGCCCTCGCCGCCGCCGCTCGTGGTCGTCGTGCCGCTCGTCGTCGAGCCGCCGCCCGAGCTCGAGCTGGAGCTCGGGCCGGCCGTCTCACCGTCGCTCGAGCTGTCGCCGCAGGCGACGAAGGCCGAGGTGATCGTGGCGAGGGCGAGCAGGGCGATCGGTGCGGTCTTCATGGGCGAGCTCCTTGGGTGCAGCGGCAGGTGGACGGAGGCGCCGGCCGGGCCGGGCCAGAGTACGAGCGCCCGCTTACACCAGGCCCGACCCGGCATGGACGGAGATTCCGTGACCCTTTCGTGCCGACTGGCCCGCTCCCGCGCAGGCTTCAGCCCGCGAGGCCTCGGTGCTAGCTGCTTCATCGATGAACGCGCCCGTCCTCCGCCTCCGCCGAGCCCTGGGGCTCGGCCTCGCCGCCTCGGCCACGCTGCTCGCCGCTGCCTTGCTCGCCGCCTGCGGGTCGGCCAAGCTCGACGCCGACCTCGGCGGGGTCTCCGGGAGCGCGAGCCTCGCCGCGCCCCCGCCCCCGCCTCCCGCGAGCGCGCCGCCTCCCGCCACGGCACAGGTCGCGGAGAACCCGAACGCCGACGCCGTGCTCGAGGGCGATCGCATCCGCATCGCCCGCACGATCCACTACGAGGTCGACAAGGACGAGATCCGCGCCGAGAGTCTTCCGATCCTCGACGCGGTCGCGACGATCCTGATGTCGCACCCCGAGATCGTGGAGGTCATCGTCGAGGGGCACACCGACGATCAGGGCTCCTTCGATCACAACCGCAGGCTGAGCGAGCGGCGCGCCAACGCCGTCGTGCGCTACCTCGCGCTGAAGGGCGTGCGCCAGCCCATGCAGGCGCCGGGCTACGGCGCGACCGCGCCGATCTGTCGCACCAGCGACGAGGGCTGCCGCGCCACGAACCGGCGGGTCGAGTTCAAGGTGAAGCGCCGCTCCTGAGCGCCGCGGCGGGCCGGGCGCCGCCGCGCTCACTTCACGACCGTGACGCAGCCGAGCACGATCACGATCTCGTTGCCCTTGCTCGCCTTGTAGGCCTCGCAGGCCGGCCCGTAGAGCTCGATCTTGGACTGCGAGCCGTCGGTGTAGTCCCAACCGTCTTGGTGCGCCGGGTCACGGAAGACCTCGAGCTCGCCGCTCTCGGTCTCGACCTTCACGTTCACCTTGCCAGGGTCGACGTCTTCGCCGCTCGGCAGCGCGAAGACGCACTCGGAGATGGCGCCCGCGATCTCGTCGAGCACCGCCTGCAGATCGGCCTGGAAGTTCGCCGAGCCGATGCGGAAGTGACACTGGCCGCTCGAGGCGGTGCAGCCCGTGGGCGCCGTGAGGCCGTTGACCGCGAGTTGGGAGAGCGAGCTCGCGGCGCCCTCGCTGCCGGGCGAGCCGATGACGAAGGTCTTCACGACGGGCGAGCCGCTCGAGGCCGCGAGGGTCTCGGCCTCGATCTCGGTGAGCGTCTTGCACTCGATGTTCATCTCCGGGAAGGAGATCGGCCCGATCGACTGCGCGGGCGTGTACTGGTTCGGTTCGCCGTCGGTGATGAGCAGCACGTAGCGCTCCCCCTGCGCGTCGACGCCGCGCATGTGTTCGTAGGCGGCTTTGAGCGCCCAGAGCGTGGGCGTGCCGCCGTTCGGGCCGTTGCCGTCGAGCCAGGCGCTGATCGGCGCCGCGCTCGAGCTCAGCGGCGCGACCGCGACCACGGGCGTCGTGTGCACGTCCTGGCAGCCGCCGTCGGCGTACTGCGCGGCGCAGGTCGGGCTGCTCGGGTTCTGCGCGCAGGTGAGCTGCGAGCCGAAGTCCCAGTTGAAGTCACCCTTCGGGAAGGGGGAGAGGCCGAAGCGCAGCTCTTGGTCGGCGCTCTGCATCATCTGCTTCAGGGCGTTCTTCGTCGGCGCCCACTTGTCCGGCTGTCCGTCGCCGCCGCTCATGCTGCCCGAGCGATCGAGCACGACGAGCACGCTCGCCGGCACCGCGTTGGCGAAGGTGTTCGACGCACACTCTTCGCCGTCGAAGCCGCTCGAGCCGGTGCTGCCGCCACCGAAGCCCGAGCCGGTGGTCGCACCCGGGCCGCCTGGGCCGCTCGAGCCGCTCGGCGTGGTGCCGTCGTCGTTGCCGGCCGAGCAGGCGAGGGCGATGAGTGGGAGCAGGGCGAGCGGGGCGTGACGCGCGAGCATGCAGAGGAGCCTACTGCGAGGCTCGCCGAGGTAGAAGCGCCGCCGGTCCGTCGTGGAGCTGCTCCTCGAGCCTGGGCGCGCGCCCCCTGCTCGCTCGGTCTCGACTCGGCACGCTCAGTTGCAGCTCGGCTCGCTCGCCCCGCCGAACACGTTCGTCCAATAGCTGCCGTACTGCCCGCCGCCGGTCGCGCGCCCGATCCCGATGTGGGTGAAGTTCGCGCCGAGCATGTTGGCGTTGTGCCCCGGCGAGTTCCTCCACTGGCTGAAGGTGCCGGCGGCGCCCGAGTTGCCCGCGGCGATGTTCTCCGCCATCGCGGTGCTCGGGCCGCAGGCGAGCTCGTAGCATGCGTTGCAGGAGCGCGTCCAAGGCGAGGAGCCGTTCAAGCCGGTGTGCGAGAAGTAGTTCTGGTCGCGCATGTCCTCGCTGTGGCCCTGGGCGCTGCGGTTGAGCGAGGTGCAGGGCGTGAGCGGACCGCGGCCGTTCTCGGCGCGGTAGTCGTTGATCAACACCAGGAAGGCCTGCTCCTCGGCGTCGAGCCCGGTCGTCGCGTCGCCTGAGCCCGCGCAGGTCTCGCAGGCGCCGCAGTCGCTCGCGCAGGTGTCGCAGGCCTCGCTCGGATCGCAGGTGCCGTCGCCGCAGCTCGGGCCGCAGTCGCCGCAGTCGGCGGCGCAGCTCTCGCAGCTCTCGCCGGCGTCGCAGCTGCCGTTGCCACAGGTGGGCGAGCAGCTGCCGCAGTCGGCGGCGCAGCTCTCGCAGCTCTCGCCGCCCACGCAGCTTCCGTCGCCGCAGCTCGGCCCGCCGCTCGCGCCGCTCGTCGTCTCGCCCCCGGAGCTCGTGGCCTCGCCGCCTCCGCCCGAGCCGGATTCGCCGATCTCCAGATCGCTCGCACCCGTGAAGAGGTTGCAGCCCGCGACCCAGGCGAGGGCGGCGAGCGCCGCGCCTCGCAGCACGAGTACGCCCCGAGAGTGTCGTCGCGACGCCGTGGGCCCAGCTTGCATGACCTTCATCGTACAGGTGGCGAAGGCGCGGCGCAGCGCTCCGCCCGCCCGAGCGCGCGCATTCCGTCCTGGACGAAAGCCTGCAGCCGAGGGCGAAGCCGAGCGCGCTTGCCTAGCCAGGGGCCAGGCGCTCATAGTGCGCGCTCGATGCAAGCGACCGAGCGGTTCGACGTCCTCGTGATCGGTGGTGGGCCCGCGGGCTCGACCGTGAGCACCCTGCTCGCGCGGCAGGGCAAGCGTGTGCTGCTCCTCGAGAAGGACCACCACCCGCGCTTCCACATCGGCGAGTCGCTGCTGCCCTGCAACATGCCGATCCTCGAGGAGCTCGGCGTGCTCGACGAGGTGCGCGCGATCGGCGTCGAGAAGCTCGGCGCGGACTTCTCCACCGCCGACGACGAGGCCCACACGACCTACCACTTCGCGCGCGCCTTCAACCGCACGCCCGGCTACGCCTTCGAGGTGAAGCGCAGCGAGTTCGACGAGCTGCTCTTCCGCAACGCCCAGAAGCACGGCGTCGACGCGCGCGAAGGCCTGCGTGTCGTCGAGCTCGAGGAGCTCGAAGCGGAGCGGGGCCAGCCGAGGGCCACGCGCGCCGTCGCGGTCGACGAGGCAGGAGCGCGCCACACGATCGAGGCGCGCTACCTCGTCGACGCCTCGGGTCGCGACACCTTCTTGTCGAAGAAGCTCGGCATCAAACGCAAGAACAAGGACCACGCGAGCGCCGCGATCTTCGGGCACTTCGAGGGCGTCACGCGGCGCGAGGGCAAGGACGCCGGGAACATCAGCATCTACTGGTTCGACCACGGCTGGATGTGGTTCATCCCGCTGCGTGACGGCGTGATGAGCGTCGGCGCCGTGTGCTGGCCGGAGTACCTCAAGAGCCGCGAGGGCTCCCTCGAGGACTTCCTCCTCTCGACGATCCGTCGCTCGCCCCGCGCGAGCGAACGCATGAAGGGCGCCAAGGCCGTGTCGGAGATCCGCGCGACCGGCAACTACTCCTACGTCTCGGATCGCATGGCCGGCCCCGGCTGGATCATGGTGGGCGACGCCTTCGCGTTCATCGATCCGGTCTTCTCGAGCGGCGTCTTCCTCGCGATGAACGGCGCGCGCAGGGCGGCCGAGATCGTGGGCGAGGTGCTCGCCGAGCCCGGGCGCGAGGCCGCGCTGCAGCGTGAGTACGACGCCTTCATCCGCAAGGGCATCGTCACCTTCTCGTGGTTCATCCAGCGCTTCACCTCGCCGGGGCTGCGCTGGATCTTCAAGAACCCGCGCAACATCTACCGCATCGAGGAGGCCGTCATCGCGATGCTCGCGGGGGACGTCTTCCGCGAGACCCCCGTGCGCTCCCGCTTCCGCGCGCTGCGCGGCATCTACGCCGTGCGCACGCTCGTCGAGCTGCCCGAGGCGATCCGCAACTACGCGCTCAGGCGACGCAACGCGAAGCAGGTGGCGACGGGCATCACGACGGCCGAAGGCCAGCCGGACACGGTGGGGTTCTCTTGAGCGCGGCGGGGGAGAGGGCACCGAGCGAGGCGCCGCCCGAGCTCGGGGCCGAGGTCGACGAGCCCTCGAGGGAGCCCGCCGCTCGGGAAGGCTCACTGCTCGACGCCATCGAGGCGCCCAGGGGGGCGCCCGCGCGCCTCGCGCCAGGCCTGAGGACGGCGAGGCTCGTCGATTTGGCGCGGGGCGAGGCGCGCATCCTGCTCGGCGGTGGCGTCGAGCTCCGGGCCGAGCTCGCCCCCGACGTGGACCTCGAGATCGTCGAGCGCGCGCTCGAGAACGGCGATCGTGTGCTCGTGGAGGTCGACGAGCTCGGCGCGCCCGAGATCGTCGGTGTGGTGGCGACGCGCGTTCCACGCACGCTGCACCTCGAGGCCGAGCGCGTGATCGTCGACGCGAGCGAGGAGCTCACGCTGCGCTCCGGCAAGGCGGGCCTGCGCCTGCGCGAAGATGGCGACGTGGAGCTGGTCGGCAGTCGCATCGTGACGATGAGCCGAGGCCTGTTCCGGCTGGTCGGCAAGATGTTGCGGCTCAACTGACGGCGGCCTCGGGCGGAGCTCGGCTCAGGCGCCGGCCGCGCCGCGCGCAGCCGCCCCTGCGCCGCCACGCCGAGCGCCACCGGGCCGAGCGCCGGCCGCCGAGCCCGCGAGCAGGGCGCCGGCCGTGAGGGCGAGCGCGGCGCTCAGGCCGAAGGCGAGGCGTGGGTCGACGAGGTAGAGCGCGCCGAAGAGCAGGTTGGCCGGCAACAGAGCGCCGCCGCCGAGCGCGTGCAGCCAGCCGAGCGCGCGCCCGCGGGCCTCGGTCGGGGCGAGCTCGACGAGCAGCGCCTTCTCGGAGCCCTCGCCGAGACCGTAGTGGAGTGCGTAGAGGGCGAAGAGCGCCCAGGTGAGGGCCGCGCTCGGGCTCCACGCGAAGCCGACGTAGCTGAGGGCGTAGACGAGCCAGCTCGCGAGCAGCGTGCGGCGCGCGCCGAAGCGATCGACGAGCCAGCCTCCAGGCAGGTTGAGCAGCGACTTTCCGAGCTGCAGCGAGAGCCACGCGATCGGCAGGAGGGGCAGCGGTAGGCCTTGGGCCGTGAGGTGGGCGAGCAGGAAGGAGTCGGCCGAGGCGCCGAGCGAGAAGAGCGTGACGGCGGCGAGCAGTCGACGCACCGGCTTGCCGAGCGGCGTGGAGGCCACGGGCGCGCTCGCAGCGGGCTGCTCGGCGGTGGGCGCTCGCGGGGTCGAGGCGGCGTCGAGGCTGGACTCGACCTTCACGGCGTAGGTGGCGGTGAGCGTCGACAGGATGCCCGGCACGAGACTCAGGGCGATCACCGTGCGCGCCTCGAGCTCGGCGACGCCGAGCAGGAGCGTTGCCGCGAGGCTGCCTACGACGGCGCCGAGGTTGTCCATCGCGCGGTGCACACCGAAGGCGCGCCCTCGGTGGCTCGGCTCGACGGCGGCGGCGAGCAACGCGTCGCGAGGCGCCTGTCGGATCCCCTTGCCCATGCGGTCGACGCTGCGCAGCGCGATGACCTGCCAAGGTGCGGCGACGAAGGCGAGCAGCGGACGCGCGAGCGCGGCCACGCCGTAGCCGAGCACCACGAGGCCGCCTCGGCCCGCGCCGCGGTCGACGGCCCTACCGCTCAGCACCTTGAGCGCAGCGCTCGCGGCCTCCGCCACGCCTTCCATGAGCCCGAGCAGCAGGGCCCCGCCGCCGACGCTCGCGAGCAAGGCGGGCAGCAGTGGGTAGACGAGGTCGGAGGCCGAGTCGGTGAGCAGCGACACCACGCCGAGCGCCCACACCAGAGGCGGCAGGCCGAAGAGCGCGCGGGGTCTCTCGGAGCGAGGCACGGCCTCGTGAGACGAGCACGCCCAGCCTCGTGGACAAAGGCCCTATGCTCCGAGCCGTGGACGAGCTCCTGCGAGAGGCCGCGCGTCGACTCGCCTCGGCCGACGCGCTCCTGATCACCGCCGGGGCGGGCATGGGCGTCGACTCGGGGCTGCCGGACTTCCGCGGAGACGAGGGCTTCTGGCGCGCCTACCCCGCCTACGCGAGGCTCGGGCTCTCCTTCGCCGAGCTCGCGAACCCGCGCTGGTTCGCGAGCGATCCGGAGCTCGCCTGGGGCTTCTACGGCCATCGCCTCGCGCTCTACAGGCGCACCGTGCCCCACGCGGGCTTCGCGGTGCTGCGCCGCTTCGCCGAGCGCGTGGCGCGCGGCACGCGGGTCTACACGAGCAACGTCGACGGTCAGTTCCAGCGCGCGGGCTTCGACGAGGCCGAGGTCGTCGAGTGCCACGGCGCGATCGACTTCGTGCAGTGCTCGCGCGGCTGCGGCGTCGGGGTGCTTCGTTACCGGGGCGAGGCGCCCGAGGTCGATCCGCAGAGCTTCCGCGCGCGCGGGCCGCTGCCTCGCTGTGCGCGCTGCGGCGCGCTGCTCCGGCCCAACGTGCTCATGTTCGGCGACTTCGAGTGGGAGGGCGCGCGCACCGAGGCCCAAGAGAAGCGCCTCGCCGCCTGGCTCGGCGAGCTGCACCGCGCAGGCGCGCGGCTCGTCGTGCTCGAGTGCGGCGCGGGCTCGGCCATCCCCACGGTGCGCCTCAGGGGAGAGCGCCTGCTGCGCTCCGTCGGCGCGAGCCTCGTGCGCATCAACCCTCGTGAGCCCGAGGTCCCTCCCGGGCAGATCGGCCTCGCGCTCGGGGCGCGCGAGGCGCTCGAGCGGCTCGAGGCGCTCTGGCCTGCTGGCTCAGCCGCGCCCTGAGGGCGGCGCCGCGTCGCTCTTCGACGCTGGGGCCCTCGCGGGCGCTGCGTCGGCCCGTGGCATGAGCAGGTCGAAGACCCGCTCGAGGCGGAGGAAGAAGCGCAGCCTGTCGAGCAGAGGGTTGAGCCAGCCCGTCGTGATGCAGTAGTGCGTGCGGTGGGGCGCGACGTGGTGCTTTGCGTGGTGCTCTCGCGTGAGCAAGAGGCCCATGCGCTGCAGGCGCGCCACGAGTCGAGGGGGCTCCGCCATGTGCGCCCAGCCGTGGGCCATGCTCGTGAGCAGCACGCTCATCGCGAGCAAGAGCACCCAGAGGCCGGCGAGCGCGGCCCAGGCGTGCTCGCGCATGGGGAACCACAGATACGCGGGCACGAGCACGAGCAGCGAGATGCAGCAGTTGTCGCCGTTGGCCTCGATGAAGTCGTGGCGCGTGATGGCGAGCGGGTCGTCGTGGTGCTCGCGGAACGGCGCGACGAACTTCGGTCCGACGAAGGGTGTGTCCGCGTGGCAGTAGGTGTCGGCGAGCCAATGCACGAAGCCGGACACGAAGTCCGAGGCGACGAAGGCGGCGAGCGCGACCGGGGGCACCCAGAGCGCGAAGGCGGGGCGCGTGGACAGCCCCGCGATGGCCTCGTCGGCGAGCAGCCAGGCGAAGCTCGCGAAGGCGACCACGCTGAGGACCTCGACGATTCGGTAGCGGCTCGGGTAGCGCCTCCCCCCACCGAAGAGCCACTCGCCGAGGCTCGGTCGCAGCCCGACCTCTGCGGTCGCCGTCACGCCCTTCGGATCGAGGATCTTGCCCAAGCCAATCGCTCCGTCGCTCGCCTCGGACCGCGCCACGCGGCCCACGAGGAATAGGAGAGCTGCGCAGGCTCCGTCAACCTCGCCTCCGCGGTGAACGCCGTCGAGGGGATGCTCAATGTCTGTCCGGAAGAGCCGAACCCAGAGGTTCGGCTCTTCCGACTTGTTGTTCGTCAGGAATCGAGAAGATGCGGAGAAATCGGGGAAGAATTCTCTGTCTTCGGCTGCCGCGCGCCGCGCTCGGGGCCCCGGCCCCAAGCGCTGTTTGGCTTTTCTGGTCACGTCTTCAGCGCGAGCGAGCTGCGAGCCCTCTTCGCAGTGCTCTCCAGTCGAAGCGAGGCTCGAGCTCTTCGACGCTGCCATAGCCGTGCTCCGAGACCCATCGATCGAGCGCGCCGAGCACGCTCGACCCGCTCGCTCGGTGGGCGTGCAGCCAGGTCACGTTGCGCGTGAAGAAGGTGACGATCGCGAGGCGCGCGTCGCGATCGAGCGCGAGCTCGAGGCTGCGTCGCTCGAAGCGATCGAGCGCAGGCAGGAGCTCGGCCGTCTCGGACCACAGCGCGCGAGCGAGCGGCGCGAAGGCCTTGTGGGCCTTGCGGAAGCGCGCGGCGTCGACGTCGTCGTTCGGGTCCGCGTGCGCGTCGCCCGAGCCTCCGGCCTCGCCGTGCACGCGCCACAGCTCGTGCAGCACGAGCACCATCGTCTCCGGGTCGAGCTTCGCCGCGCGCCGCTCGGCCGCGAGGCGCGTCGACGGATGCAGCAGCATCGCCGTCGAGAGCTGCACCTGGGCGACCGTGTCGTCCACGAGTCGCTCGACCACGCGGTCTCCTCCTTCGACGTGCAGGAGCAGCCAGCTCGGACCCGCGAGCTCCGTCGTCAGCCGAGCGCGATCCTCGCTCGTCGCGCCGAGGTCGAGCTCCGAGAAGCTCTCGCGCGCGGCCTCGCTCGCGGCGCGAGCCTCGCGCGCGGCCCGCGCCGCGACCGTGGGCTCCTTCGCCAGCGCGAAGGCGAGCGCGGCGTGATCGTAGAGCGCCGCGAGACACGAAAGCCCCACGGCTCGACGCGCGCGATCGCCCGCGAACGACGGGCGGAGCCGCTCGACCTCGATGAGGTTCCGCGACAGCCGCTCGAGCGTGGTGTCGCTCGGTACCCGGTAGAGCTCCACCGGAGCCACGTCGTCGCCGAGCTCGGCGGCGACCCTCGCCGGATCGAGGCTGCCGAGCGGCACCGCGAAGGCGCAGACCTGTGCGAGCTCGGCGGAGGGGTCGCTCGACGTGGCGTCGCCGCGTGCGGCGGCTGCCTTCGAGGGCGCCTCGTCGCGCGCGCGGATGGCCCGGTCGGACCAGAGCGGCAGCCCTCCTTCGAAGCGGTCGTCGTTCGCCGGGTAGCCGGCCGTCATCGACCGCAGCACCGTCTCGCTGCGTGGTGCGGGCTCGCTCGCGCCGACCCGAGCGTCGGCGCGAGGCACCCGTGGCGCGAGCCCGTGCGTGCGCGCGTAGGCCTCGACGAGCTCCTCGGCAGGGAAGCTCACGCCGCCGGGCGTCGGCGGCTCCTGGGTCACGAGATCGAGCTCGGCCGAGGCGTCGGACCAGACCGGCGTGAGGTGCGTCGCGTCGCCGACCGGAGCTCCCCAGTAGCGCAGCGCGAGTCTCGCCCCGTGGCCGAGGTCGTGCAGCGCGGCGGCGAGCAGGTGGCTCAGGGGCTCGCAGCTGCCCGAGCGGCTCTCGAGCAGATCCGCCATGCGCCCGCCCGGGAGCCCGACGTAGTGCAGGTCGCCGAAGACCTCGGCCATGGCGCCCGGCACACCGAGGCGCGCGATCGCCGGCTCGAGGCTCGCGAGGCGCGCGGCGTAGCGCTCGATGCTCGTCTCCACGTCGAGCGGAGAACCTGCCTCGAAGGCGTCGAGCGCGTTGGCCACGAGGAGGAACCTCCCGAGTCGCAGCTTGCCTTCGTCGCGCGCGAGGCGCGCCTTCGCCACGTGCTCGGCGCGCAGCTCCATGGCGGCGCTCCGACGTGCCTGCGCCGCTTGCTCAGCGAGCTCGGCGCGGCGCAGGCTCGGGCCCGCTTCGGCGAGGCTCGGCGTCGACGCCGGATCGCCGGGCGACCAGCGCGTGAGCGCGAAGTGCAGCGCCACCGAAGCGAGCACGCAGGCGAGGTAGCGCCGTGCCATGGGTTGCATCGTAGCGAGCTTCGACCGACGAAGTGCGCGCGGTCTTGGGTGGGCGGCAGAGGCCCGTCGTGCGCCGGGCCCTGGTCGAGGCGCCCTGCCGGCTGGCGGCTTGTCGCGCGGGGGGCGCCCGACTACCCGGCTCGGCATGGTCGACTACGAGCCGAAGCGTTGGTGGGCGCTCGTCTTCTCGCTGCGCGGCACGGTGCTGCGAGGCGTGCTTTTCCGGGTCGTGGTCTCCGCGGCGATCGGCGCGCTCGCCGTGTACCTGCGCTCGCACGAGGGCATCGCGGTGCCGCCGCTCGCCCACACGCTCATCGGCGCGGCGCTCGCGCTGCTGCTCGTCTTCCGAACCAACGCCTCCTACGACCGCTACTGGGAGGGCAGGCGAATGATCGGGGTCGTCACCAACCGTACGCGGGACCTGTGCCGGCAGCTCGCGACCTTGTGCGAGCTCGACGAACCCACGCGCACCCGCCTCGGGCGCTGGCTGGTTGCGTTCTACCGGCTCGGCGCGCAGTGGCTACGCGACGAGCGAGAGCTCTCGGCGCTCGCGCCGCTGCTCGAGCCGGCGGAGCGAGCGAGGCTCGAGCCGCTCGTCGCGCGCCCCTTCGCGGTCCTCGCTTGGGTGACGAGAGAGATCGGTGATCGCGTCCGTCGGGGCGAGCTCGACGTGGTGTTGGTGCTGCCGTTCGAGCGCAACCTCGGGGAGATGACCGAGGCGCTCGAGAGCTGCGACCGCATCCGTCGCACGCCGGTGCCCTTCGCCTACGCGCACCACATCAAGGTCTTCGTCGCGCTGTTCTGCTTCACCGTGCCCTTCGCGATGGTCGACGCGATGGGCGTCTACGTACCGGTGGCGAGCGCGATCCTGGCCTTCGCGCTCTTCGGCATCGACGAGATCGGCGTCGAGATCGAGGACCCCTTCGGCTACGACCCGAACGATCTGCCGCTCGACGCCATCGGGCTCACGATCGAGCGCACCGTGCAGGAGCTGCTCGACGTACGCTTCGAGCGAACAGGGGAGGGCGCATGAGCGACGGCACGCAGACCGAGGAGCGCGTGGGCAGGGCGGCGGGCACCGCGGGCAAGGCGCCGCCGCCGGATCCACGCGGCTGGTACGCGCTCGCCTTCTCGAAGGAGCTCGCCCGCGGGGCCGTGCTCGTGCGCCGCCTCGCCGAGCGCGAGGTCGTGCTCTTCCGCTCGGAGAGCGGCGAGGTGGGCGCGCTCGACCCGGTGTGTCCGCACCTCGGCGCGCACCTCGGCCACGGCGGCCGCGTCGAGGGCGAGAGCCTGCGCTGCCCCTTCCACGCCTTCCGCTTCGCGACCGACGGCCGCTGCGTCGCGACCGGCTACGGCACCAAACCACCGAAGGCCTCCGCGACGGCCTACGTCGTCGCCGAGAAGCACGGGCTGGTGCTCGTGCACTTCGACCCTCTGGGGCGCGCACCGGCCTTCGTGATCCCCGAGCTCGACGAGCGTGGCTACACCGAGCTGCGCACCGCGTGCTTCGAGCTGCGCGGCCACCCCCAGGAGACGACCGAGAACAGCGTCGACATCGGCCACCTCGGCGTGGTCCACGGCTACCAGGACGTTCGCATCGTCGAGGATCTGCACACCGACGGCGCCTACCTCGGCGCCACCTACGCGATGCGCAGGCCCGAGGGTTTGTTCGGCCGCCTGCTCGCCGGTCGCGCCGGAGGGGGCCGCCTCGGCGCGCTGCTCGGCGGCATCGAGGCTCGCTTCCGCGCGCACGTGCATGGCCTGGGCTACTCGCACGTCGAGGTCGACATCCCGGCCCTGGGGCTCGTCACGCGGAACTTCGTGCTCGCGACGCCCGTGGGCGGCGGCAAGATCGAGCTGCGCCTCGCGCTCGCGATGAAGCGCCTCACGGAGCACCCCGCCTTGCCCGCGGGCCTGCGTGGCCTGCCGCTCGGCGCCTTCGACCGGATGCTGCTCGATCGAGCCTTCTCGGCATACCTGAACGACGTCCAGCAGGACTTCCTCGTCTGGCAGCACAAGCAGTGGGTCGACAGGCCCGCGCTCGCCCAAGGCGACGGACCCATCGCGCGCTACCGCAAGTGGGCCGCGCAGTTCTACGACGCGAGCTGAGCTCGACGGCAGCCCCGCGCACCGACGCTCCTCCGCGGCGCGGCGACGCGCGATGGGCTCAGCGCCGCACACGCAGGCGGCGCTGCTCGGCGTGGACGCGCTTCGCCCAGCGCCCAGCGGGGTGTGCACGCATCGCGCGCACGGTGGCGGCGAAGCCCTCCGGGAGCGACTCGAGCACCGCGTCGCCCCGCTCGAGCAGGAGCACCGGGCCCGCGAGCGAGACGAAGGCGACGTCGGCCACGCTGAGCCTGTCGCCGACCAGCCGAGGCCGATCGCCGAGCTTCGCGGCGACCTCGTCGAAGATCGCCGTGCACGCCTCGCGCGTGCGCTCCGCCGCACGTGGAGAGACCTTGAAGGCCTTGCGCAGCGCAGCGCGCAGCACGGGTGAGAAGACCGGCAGCGCGCGCGCCTCGAGCCCACGAAGCCCGGGCCGGAAGATCTCGGCGAAGACCTCCGGCGCGTCGACCAGGTGGCAGTAGGCGTGCCGTCGCGTGGCGGGGCCGAGCTCGGCGTCGAAGTGAGCCTCGAGCGCGAGCGCCTCGTCGCGCGCCGACGGCTCGGCGGGCAAGAGACGATCGCGCTCGGGCAGCTCCCGATCGGCGTAGCGCACGATGTCGGCCGACTCGGTGAGACGGAGGCCGTCGCCGAGCAGCACCGGCACGGTGCGTGTCTTGGTCTTCGGATAGACGTGCGCCCAGTGCACGATCGGCAGGTGCGCCTCTTCGACGTAGTCGATGCCCGCGCGGTCGAGCGCCCAGCGCGCCTTCTCGCAGTAGTGGCTCGGGCCGATCGTGATGAACCTGAGAGGCTTCATGCTTCCTCCGCTCGCTCCTCGAGGCTCGGCGTGGTGAGCGGCGTGCGCGCCTCGCTCGTGACTTCGCTCGCCCGCTGTCCATCGACCGCGCTGCCGACCGCGTCCGAGAGGCGCGCGTAGCCCTCGCGCGCCAGGCGCTGCGCGAGGCCACGATGGATGCGGTAGGCCACGAGCGGTCCGCCGTAGACGAAGCCCGAGTACAGCTCGAGCAGGCTGGCGCCGTGCGTGATGCGCTCCCACGCGTCGTCGGCCGTCTCGATGCCGCCCACGCCCACGAGCACGAGGCGGGACCCCACCTTGCGCCGCAGCCTGGCGAGCACCTCGAGCGAGCGAGCGCGCAGCGGCGCGCCGCTGAGGCCCCCGGCCCCGACGCGTTCGACGTCGATCGCCGAGCTGCGTAGCCCGGCGCGGCCGATCGTCGTGTTCGTCGCGACGATGCCGTCGAGCCCCAGCTCGAGCGCGAGCTCCGCGACCCGGTCGACGTCTTCGTCGGCCAGATCGGGTGCGATCTTCACGAGCAGCGGTACGCGTCGCGAGGGCTCCGCTTCGTCGAGCGCGGCGCGCACGGCCTCGAGGATCGGCCGGAGCGCCTCGACGCGCTGCAGATCGCGCAGCCCCGGCGTGTTCGGTGAGCTCACGTTCACGACGCAGAAGGCCGCGTCTCTCGCGAGCGCGCGCGCGGTGAGCGCGTAGTCGAGCGCGGCGCCGCTCTCCGGCACGACCTTCGACTTGCCGATGTTGACCGCGAGGATCGTGCGCTTCGCCCGGCGCCGTCGCCGCTCGAGGCGCGCGGCGACGCGCTCGACGCCGAGGTTGTTGAACCCCATACGGTTGACGAGCGCGCGATCGCCGGTGAGCCGGAAGAGGCGCGGCTTCGGGTTGCCCTCCTGAGGCTTCGACGTGACGGTGCCGATCTCCACGAAGGCGAAGCCCAGCGCGCCGAGCGCGTCGGGCCCGGCGGCGTCCTTGTCGAAGCCCGCCCCGAGCCCGAGCGGGCCGGGAAAGCGCGTGCCGAGCACGTCGATCTCGAGCGCCGCGTCGTCTGGGCCGAGCACACGCCGCGAGAGCGCGCCCACGCCGGGCAGGCTCATGGCCGCGCGCAGCGCACCGAAGGCCGCGTGGTGCATGAGCTCCGCCGGCATGTGGCGGAGCACCGTGTCGAAGAGCAGCCGGTACACGGGGGCTGCTCTAGCACCTCGTCGCGCGCGCCACAGCCGGAGGCGCGTCAGGGGCGCGCTCAGCCCCTCCGACGACGGGCAGCGAGCCCGAGCGCGGCGAGCGCGCTCGCCATCAGGCCGACGCCGAGCGGCCGCGCCTCGAGCGAGCTTGCCCCGACCCGGCCCAGCGCGCAGCCGGAGTCGAGCGGCTCGGGCTCCCACACGGGCGCGCCGCCTTCCCCTTGGTTGCCCGAGCCGGTGCTCGTCGTCGCGCCGCCGCCCGCGCCCGCCGCGCCACCCACGCCGCCTCCACCCGCGCCGCCTCCGGGCGGCACGATGTTGATGGACGCGCAGGTGTAGTACTCGTCGCCCGAGTCGCTCATGTTCTGCACGAGCTGCAGCGTGCACGAGCCCTCGCACTCGATGTTCGGCACCGTGATCGTGTGCGTGATGGTCGCGCCGGAGGTCTCGTTGGTGTCGTCGATCTCGGCGATCGGCGGGGCCACCGCCAAGAGGCCCGCCGTCCCCTCTTCCACCGACGACGGTACGATCTTGATCGTGAAGCTGCCCGGGTGGTTGACGGTCTCCACCCAGCTCACGACGAGCGGCTCTCCGGCCGTCACGGTCATCGTGTTGTAGGTCGCAGGGCAAGCGGGCGTGCCGCCGAAGACGCAGCCGCAGGGAGGCTCCTTCGCGCCGTCGTCGTCGGTGAGCGGAGGCGGGTTCTCGAGCAGCGTGTGCGCGAGCGCCAGCGAAGGCGCCGCGCCCGTGAGGGCGAGGGAAGCTGCGAGGGAAGCCGAGAGTCGAACCGAGCGAGAAGCGAGCGCCATGGGTACTCCGATCGAAGTGCCCGCTCAGTGTAGCGCCGAAGCAGCTCGCTGGGTGAGCGGCGCGGCATTCTGCCGCGCATCCGCGCTGGGTCCGCGAGCTTGACGGCCCGCGCGGAGGCATCTAAGCCTGCGAGCACGATGTCGCTCGAAGTGAACAACCCGCCGCCCGAGAAAGACGACTGGACGCTCGGCAAGCTCATTGCCATCGCCGTGTTCACGCTCGGCGGCTTCCTGATCTTCATCTACAACGTCTCGCCCTGAGCTTCGGCTGGGCGCCGATCGCCGAGCAGGGCGGCGGCTGAGCAGGACGGCTGGGCCCGGAGTCACGCCCACCTCGCGGTGGGCATGTGGCCCCGGGCTTCTCGCTTCGTTCCGAGGGGAGCCCTCGAGGCAGGCGCTTCGGGAAGGCTCAGACCGGGCTGACCTTGCGCTGCGCCTGATCGCAGAACCAGCGCACCACGCCGGGCGCGACGCCCTGCGCGAGCGCGCTCACGCGCGACGTCACGTCGGGGTAGATCTCGAAGCTGCCGCGCGCCATGCCCTCCGCCATGCTGAGCGCGACCGCCTCGGGGGAGAGCGTCTTCACCGTGCCGGCGATCGCCTTCGTCTCGGCCGGCTTGTGCTCGTTCTCGAAGGCGAGCTGCGGCGTGTCCGTGTCCGGCGGCAGGCACAGGCTCACGCGCACGCCGCTCGGCCACATCTCGGCGCGCAGCGCCTCGGAGAAGCCTCGCAGCGCGAACTTGCTCGCGGCGTAGGGCGTGTACCCGTAGATGCCGATCACGCCGGCGAGCGAGGAGACGTTGAGCACGTGGCCCCGCCTCGATCGGACCATCGAGGGCAGCACGGCCTTGCACATCTGGACGGTGCCGAAGAAGTTCACGTCCATCATCTTGCGGAACTCTTCGAGCGGCAGCTCGAGGAAGCGGCCCGGCATGACGATGCCCGCGTTGTTCACGAGGTGCTCGATGGGCCCCTCGGCGAGCAGCCGCTCCATGCGCTCGGCCACGTCGTTCGCGTTCGCGACGTCGAGCTCGAGGATCCCCACCTCGGCGCGAGGCTGCGCGGCGAGGATGCTCGCCTTGGCCTCTTCGAGCACGCTCTTGCGGCGTGCGACCAGCGTGGCCTTGCCGCCGTAGCCGGCGACGAGCTTCGCGAACGAGAGGCCGATGCCGCTCGAGCCGCCGGTGATCACGGTGTGCTTGCCCTGGAAGTACGCTCGGGTGTCCACGGCGCGCACGCTACTCCGAAGCGCAGGCCGGAGACAGAGGGCAGCGCGCGTCGCGCGACGCGGCCCTCCACCTGCGGCAGCGCCCGCTTCACCCCGCGAGCGCCCCGAGCTGCGCGCCGCTCGCCGCATCGAGCTCGGAGACTGGCAGCTCCACCTCGGCGGGCTCCGCGGCCTGCGCGGCCGCCTGGCGGGCGCGCTGTTCGCGCTTCTTGCGCAGCTCCTCGCGCGCGGCGTCGCGGCTGATCTGCTCGGCGGTGCCCACGTAGGGCACGCGCGTGCCCATGACCCAGTCCCAGAGCGGCCAGGTCACGCACCAGTTCTTGTCCTGGTTCGGGCCGAGGTGGTGATCGACGTGCCAGGGCACCCACTTCGTCGCCCACTCCGGGTCGAGGTGGCTCTTCTTGTGGACGTAGTAGTAGGCCCCTGCGCTGACCCAGCCCGCGAGCACGAAGCCGGGCGCGACGGGCAAGAGCGGGGTCGCCATCGCGGCGCCGGAGACGATGCCGACGATCTCCTTCACCTTCGACGGCGCGCGGTGCAGGGGCTCTTCGTACATCGGCTCGAGCATGCCGTTCTTCTTCACGTTGCGGTGGTGCTCGTGCCAGTGGAACGACCAGTAGGTGCCCTTCTTCTTGCCGAGGCCGTGCAGCACGTACTTGTGCACGGCCCACTCGAAGGCGTTCGACGCGACCATCCCGACGGCGAATCCAAGCCACATGGCGACCTCCTCGACCCAGGGCCAGGGGGCGCTCGTGCTCGCCCGACCCGAAAAGATGAAACGTGACTGCTTGGTCACCATTGGTGCAGCTAGACTCGCCCCGTGTCAAGCCGAAGCACGATCCCGATCGAACGATCCTCCCGAGTGGGCGCGAAGAGCCCCCCCGCGGTGCCGGGGCGCCCAGGCGGCAAACGCGCCGAGAATCGCAGGCTGCGCACCGAGGCGCTCGAGCGCTCGGCGCTGGCGCTCTTCCTCCAGCACGGCGTCGAGGCGGTGACGATCGATCAGATCGTCGACGGCGCGCGCACCGCGAAGGGCAGCTTCTACCGCTACTTCACCGACAAGACCGATCTCGTGCGTTCGCTCGTCGAGCCCGTCTCTCACCAGGTGGGCGAGGCCTTCGCGCGCTGCGCCTCCTCGCTCGAGGAGCCCTCCGCGCGCGGCGACGTCGCCAAGCCCTACGAGGCGCTCGCCCAGGACCTCGTGAAGATCGTGCTCTCACACCCCGACGTCGTGCGCCTCTACCTGCACGAGTCACGAGGGCCGAAGAGCGGCGCGCGCGCCCCCATCGTCGAGCTCGCCGAGCTCGTGCTCGACGGCGCGACCACGCTCTCGAAGATCGCGCGCGAGCAGGGGCTGGTGCGCGGTCTGTCGGGCAGGCTCAGCGCGATCGCGGTCGTCGGCGCCTCGGAGCTCATGGTGGCGCGCCTCTTCGCGGGCGACGACGTGGGCCCGGTGCTCGAGATGCCCGCGGAGCTCGTCAGCCTCGTGCTCGACGGCGTGCGCGCGCGGCCGGGGTTGCCGCTCGGCCCGAGCGAGCGCGGCGCGAGCCCGGCGCCCCGAGAGTCACCGGCTCCGCGTGACGCGAAGGCGCGCGCGAGCTCGAAGGCTGCGCCCAAGCGGCTGAGCCACGCGAAGGCTTGAACGCCCGCGCTACTCGTAGGCCAGGCTGTCGCTCAGGTAGAGCGGGCCGCCCCGCGGGGCCTCGAGCGCGAGCGTGGGCGCGCGATCTCTGTAGCCGAGGCCCGCGCCTCCCCGTTCGGACGGCGCCGCGCGGCCGAAGGCGCTGAGCAGCTCTCCCTCCTCGAAGGCGCCCTCCACGAAGTAGAGCTGCTCGCGCTGCTCGAGCAGCGCGAGCTTGCTCGGATCTCCGCTCGCGTGGAGCACGCGTTCGAGCTCGAAGCGCGTCTCCACGTCGAGCTCCTCGGCGACGAAGCGCAGGTCGAGCACGGTGTCGAGCAGCGCGTTGCGGGGGTCGATCGCCACGCGCCCGGTCTCGTCGCGCAGGAAGAAGGGCTGCGAGGCGCGCTCGACGTGGGGCTCGAGGTGGGAGCCCTGCGCGAGCGAGCCGACGCGCAGCTCGTAGTGGCAGCAGCGCCTGCCGCTGAGCGGAGCCGTGAGCGGGCTCTCGCCGAGCTCCACCCGGCCCACGACGCGCGCTTGGTCGCCGGCACGGAGCGCCGCGACGGCGCGCTCGGGAGCACGCCTCGCCCGATCGCGGGCGCGCTCGAGCGGGCTCCCGCGCCGCGCGCGCAGGGCCTCGAGCGTGGCCGCGCCCAGCCCGAGGAGCGCCATCGAAGCGAGCCAGAGCGCGGATTGTGCCATCGAAGCCCTCGCCGCACCCGAGGCGCGGAACGGCACGAGTGTAGGCTCGCCAGCGCGGGCTGAGCGCGTAATCTCCACCTCGAGGCAGGGGCGCCTCGCGAGGAGGGAAGCGATGAAGCCGACGGAAGCCACGAACCACTACTTCAGGCGCGCAGCCGATCTGCTCGGCTTGTCCGAGCGCATGCAGCGGCGGCTCATCACGCCCAAGCGCGAGCTCAAGGTGGAGTGCACGATCCAGATGGATGACGGCTCGGTCGGCACCTTCGTGGGCTTCCGCGTCCAGCACGACGACGCGCGCGGCCCGATGAAGGGAGGCATCCGCTACCACCACGAGGTCGACCCCGACGAGGTCAACGCGCTCGCTTCGCTCATGACGTGGAAGACCGCGGTCGTCGACCTGCCCTATGGCGGCGCGAAGGGCGGCATCAACTGCGACCCCTCGAAGCTCAGCGTCTCCGAGCTGCAGCGGCTGACGCGCGCCTTCGTCGAGGGCATCCACGACATCATCGGCCCGGACGTCGACATCCCCGCGCCCGACATGGGCACCAACGCGAGGACCATGGCGTGGATCGTCGACGAGTACGCGAAGTTCCACGGCTGGGCGCCCGGCGTGGTCACCGGCAAACCGCTCGAGCTCGGCGGCTCACTCGGGCGTGAGGCGGCGACCGGCAGGGGCATGCTCTTCGCGCTCGACGCCTACCTCGAGGAGCACGGCAAGAAGCTCTCCGACGTGCGCTGCGCGGTTCAGGGTTATGGCAACGTCGGCGCCTGGGCCGCGCGCCTGCTCCGAGAGCAAGGCGCGACGATCGTGGGCGTGAGCGACGTGAAGGGTGCGATCGCCAATGCGAAGGGCATCGACATCGGCGCGCTCGACGCGCACGTGGCCAGACACAAGACCGTGGTGGGCTTCGAGGGCGCCGAGTCGATCCCGGGCGAGGAGGTGCTCTACCTCGACTGCGACGTGCTCGCGCCGTCGGCGCTCGGTGGTGTGTTGCGCGGCGACAACGCCGATCGCGTGAAAGCCAAGATCGTGCTCGAGGGCGCCAACCACCCCTGCGAACCCTCGGCCGACGAGGTCTTCGCCAGGAGGGGCATCGACGCCATTCCGGACATCTACGCCAATGCGGGCGGCGTGACCGTCTCGTACTTCGAGTGGGTGCAGAACCGGCAGCAGTACCACTGGGATGAAGACGAGGTGAACACGAAGCTCCGCAAGATCATGCGCAAGACCTGGCACCAGCTCCGCTCGGTGCGCGGCAAGTACCAATGCGATCTGCGCACGGCCGCCTTCGTGCTCGCGATCGAGCGCGTCGCGAAGGCCACCGAGCTGCGAGGTGTGGGCTGAAGCGGAGCGCAGGCCGCCGCGAGGCGCGCCGCGCGCCTCAGGGCTGGAGCACGGGCAGCGAGCTCCGGCTCGAGATCTGGACGTCGCCCAGCAGGTTGCGCACGGAGGCCGCAGCCTTCCGCCCCTCGGCGATCGCCCAGACGATGAGCGATGCGCCGCGCCTCGCGTCGCCCGCCACGTAGACCCTGGGGTGGCTCGTCCTGCCGTCGTCGCCCGCCTCGACGCGCCCGTGACGGTCGAGGCGCACGCCGAGCTGCGCGTAGAGCGGGCTCGGCTCGGGGCCGGTGTAGCCGGTGGCGATCAAGAGCAGGTCGGCGTCGATCGTGGCCTCGGTGCCGGGGATCGGCGAGAACTCGGTGCGACCGTCGACCTGCTTCGGCTCACAGCGTGTGGTGCGGAGGCGACGCAGCGCTCCGGCTTCTCCCTCGAGCGCGACGGTCATCGTGGCGAACTCGCGCTCACCGCCCTCTTCGTGGGCGGGCGAGCTCCGGTAGACCTGCGGCCAGAGCGGCCAAGGATCGTTCGTGCCGCGCGCGTCGGCCGGGCGCGGCGCGATCTCGAGCTGCAGCACGCTCGCGGCGCCCTGGCGGTGCGCGGTGCCGAGGCAATCGGCGCCGGTGTCGCCGCCGCCGAGGATGACCACCCGCTTGCCGTGAGCGTCGATGCGCAGCTCGGGCGCGATCGTCTCTCCTGCGACGATCCGGTTCTGCTGCTCGAGGTAGTCGAGCGCGAGCACGACGCCCTGGAGCTCGCGGCCGGGCACGTCGAGGCCGCGTGGGTCGAGCGCGCCGGTGGCGAGCACCACGGCGTCGAACTCGTCGAGCAGCGCCTCGCCCGTGGGGGAGACGCCCGCCGTGACGCCAGGACGGAACTCCACGCCCTCGCCCTGCATCTGCTCGACGCGGCGGTCGATGAGGGCCTTGTCCATCTTGAAGTCGGGGATGCCGTATCGGAGCAGGCCCCCGATGCGATCCGAGCGCTCGAAGACGACCACCGCGTGGCCGGCGCGCGCCAGCTGCTGGGCGCAGGCGAGCCCGGCCGGGCCGGAGCCGACGATCGCGACGCGCCGGCCGCTGTTCTTCGTCGCGGGCCTCGGGGCGTAGCCGCCGCTCGCGAGCGCGTGATCGGCGATGGCCCGCTCGACCTGCTTGATGCTGACAGGATCGCCGTGCAGGCCTGCCACGCAGGCGGCCTCGCAGGGGGCAGGGCAGAGGCGCCCGGTCATCTCGGGGAAGTTGTTGGTCGCGTGCAGGCGGTCGGCGGCCTCGACGGGCCTGCCCCGGTAGACCAGATCGTTCCAGTCGGGGATGAGGTTGCCGAGCGGGCAGCCCTGGTGGCAGAAAGGCACGCCGCAATCCATGCAGCGCGCCGCCTGCGCGGAGAGCTCCTCGTCGGAGAGCGCCTCCTCGTACTCGCGGTAGTCGTGGATCCGCTCTTCGACGGGGCGCTTGGGCGCCGTCTTGCGCGGGATCTCCAGGAAGCCGGTGTGCTTGCCCACAGAAAATCTCCTCACTCCGCTGCCACGGGCAGCCGCACCACTCTGCCCTCGTGGATCGCGCGCTCGTAATCGAGCGGCATCACCTTCACGAAGCGGCTCAGGGACTCGGCGAAGCTCGCGAGCAGCCTCGCGCCGACGGCGCTGTCGGTGTGCGCCACGTGGGCGCGCAAGAGCTCCTCGAGCGCGGCCCGATCGGCGTCGTCGAGGGGCCGCAGCGCGACCATCTGCGTATTGAGCTTGGTCGCGAAGTCGCCGGCTTCGTCGTAGACGTAGGCCACACCACCGCTCATGCCCGCGCCGAAGTTGCGACCCGTGGGGCCCAGCACGACGACGAGCCCGCCGGTCATGTACTCGCAGCCGTGGTCGCCCAGGCCCTCCACGACCGCCTGCGCGCCGCCATTGCGCACGGCGAAACGCTCCCCCACGCGCCCCCGGAAGAACGCGCGCCCGCTCGTGGCGCCGTAGAGCGCGACGTTGCCCGCGATGACGTTGTGCTCGGCGGCGTAGCTCGCGCTCCTCGGCGGGCGCAGCGCGAGCGTGGCGCCGGAGAGGCCCTTGCCGACGTAATCGTTGGCGTCGCCCTCGAGCCTGATCGTCAGCCCCTTCGGCGTGAAGGCGCCGAGGCTCTGCCCGGCGGAGCCCTCGAGCTCGAGCACGATGCAGCCCTCCTCGAGACCGGCCGCGCCCCAGCGGCGCGTGAGCTCGCTCCCGAGCAGCGTGCCGATCGCGCGGTCTTGGTTCGACACCTTGCGCTCGATCTTCACGGGCTCGCCGTGCCACAAGGCCGGCTCCGCGAGCCCGACGAACTCGTGGTCGAGCGCTCGCTCGGCCCCCTGGCGGCTGGCGCCGCTCGAGCGCAGCTGCGCGCCGGAGAGCGCGAGGTGCGAGCGATCGAGCACCGCCGAGAGATCCACCGAGGCGGCCTTGTCGTTGTCGCTCACCTGGGCGACCTCGAGCAGGTCGACCCGGCCGATGGCCTCGTCGAGCGAGCGCAGGCCCAGCGCGGCGAGGTACTCGCGTACCTCCTCCGCGACGAAGCGGAAGAAGCTCACCACGTGCTCGGCGCGCCCGGTGAAGTGCTTGCGCAGCTCCGGGTTCTGCGTCGCGATGCCCACGGGGCAGGTGTCGAGGTGACAGACGCGCATCATCACGCAGCCGAGCACCACGAGCGGCGCGGTCGCGAAGCCGTACTCCTCGGCGCCGAGCAGGGCCGCGACCACCACGTCGCGGCCGGTCTTCATCTGGCCGTCGGCCTGCAGCACCACGCGATCGCGCAGGCGGTTCTTCACGAGCACCTGCTGCGCCTCGGCGAGCCCGAGCTCCCAGGGCACCCCCGCGTGCTTGAGCGAGGTGAGCGGGCTCGCGCCGGTACCGCCGTCGTAGCCGGCGATGAGGATGACGTCGCTCTTCGCCTTGGCGACGCCCGCCGCCACCGTGCCGACGCCGACCTCGGCGACCAATTTGACGCTGATGCGCGCGCGCGGATTGGCCGAGCGCAGATCGTAGATGAGCTGGGCGAGGTCCTCGATCGAGTAGATGTCGTGGTGCGGGGGCGGGCTGATGAGCGGCACGCCCGGGGTCGAGTGGCGCACCTCGGCGATCCACGGGTAGACCTTGTTGCCTGGGAGCTGGCCACCTTCGCCGGGCTTGGCGCCCTGGGCGATCTTGATCTGCAGCTCGTCGGCGTTCACGAGGTATTCGCTGGTGACGCCGAAGCGGGCGCTGGCGACCTGCTTGATGGCGCTCCTGCGGCTGTCGCCGTTCGGGTCCGGCCGATAGCGCCGAGGATCTTCGCCGCCCTCGCCGCTGTTCGACTTGCCGCCGATGCGGTTCATCGCGATGGCGAGCGTCTCGTGGGCCTCGGAGCTGATCGAGCCGTAGCTCATGGCGCCGGTCGCGAAGCGCCGGAGGATGTTCTCGACGGGCTCGACCTCCTCGATCGGAATGGCGGCGCGGCCCTCGGTCGCGAAGCGGAAGAGGCCGCGCAGCGTGCCGAGCTCGCCGTTGCGTTCGTCGATGGCGCGCGTGTACTTGCGGAAGATCTCGCGCTTTTTCGTGCGGGTCGCGTGCTGGAGCAAGAAGATCGTGTCGGGGTCGAAGAGGTGGACCTCACCACCCTTGCGCCATTGGTATTCGCCTCGGTCGTCGAGCGAAGGGAGCTCGGGTTCGGCGAAGGCGCGCGCATGGTGGTGCAGCGCCTCGCGGGCGATCTCGCGCATGCCGAGCCCGCCGATGCGTGAGGGCGTGCTGGTGAAGTAGCGGTCGACCAGCTCCTTCGAGAGCCCGACGGCCTCGAAGATCTGGGCGCCGCGGTAGCTCGCCACCGTGGAGATGCCCATCTTGCTCATCACCTTCACGACGCCCTTCTCCACCGCGGAGAGGTAGTTCCTGCGCATCGTGTCGACGTCGACGCTGCCGTCCGCGAGTCCGAGCTTCTCGAGCTCACCCATCGCGTCGAGCGCGAGGTAGGGGTTCACCGCGCTCGCGCCATAGCCGAGCAGGGTCGCGAAATGGTGCACCTCGCGCGCGGAGCCCGTCTCCACGACGAGCGTGACGAAGGCGCGCTTGCGGGTGCGCACCAGGTGGTTGTGCAAACCCGCGACGGCCAGCAGTGCGGGCATCGGGGCGCGCTCGGCGGCGACGCCGCGATCGGAGAGCACGAGCACGTGCGAGCCGTCGGCGATGGCGTTGTCGGCCTTGGCGAAGAGCGCGCGCAGGGCCGGCTCGAGCCCCTCCGGGCCGTCGTCGGCGGGGAAGGTCATGTCGAGCACGGTCACGCCGAAGGGGCCCTGGGCGGGCGGCGGCGTCGAGTCGCCGAGCGCTCGCGCGGCGCCTTTGCGCGAGTCGGCCATCGCGGTGAAGCGCGCCATCTCCTGGTTGTCGAAGAGCGGCCGCTCGGCGAGCACCATGCGACAGCTCTCGGGCGTGGGCACGAGCAGGTTGCCCTCCGGGCCCACGGCGGTCGTCAGGCTCGTGACGATCTTCTCCCGGATCGCGTCGAGCGGGGGGTTGGTGACCTGCGCGAAGAGCTGGTGGAAGTAGTCGTAGAGCGGCCTCGCGCGCCGTGAGAGCACGGCGAGGGCCGCGTCGTTGCCCATGGAGCCCGTGGCCTCCTCGCCGCGCAGCGCCATCGGCGCGATCAGCAGGCGCAGGTCCTCGGTGCTGGTGCCGAAGGCGACGAGCGCGCGCGACAGCTCCTCGCCCTCGAGGCGGCGAGGTGGCTCGGCGTGCGGCAGGCTCGCGAGCGGCACGACCTGCTCCGCGACCCAGGCGCCGTAGGGCTTCTCCGAGGCGATGCGCTGCTTGAGCTCGTGGCCCGGCACCAAGCGCCCCTCGACGAGATCCACGAGGAAGAGACGCCCGGGGCCGAGCCTGCCCTTCTCGACGACGCGCTCGGGAGGCACGTCGAGCACGCCGGCCTCGCTCGCGAGCATGACGAGTCCGTCGTCGGTGATCCAATAGCGCGCCGGCCGCAGGCCGTTGCGATCGAGCACCGCGCCGATCACGCGGCCGTCGGTGAAGCACACGCAGGCCGGGCCGTCCCAGGGCTCCATCAAGCAGCCGTGGTAGGTGTAGAAGTCGCGCAGCTCCTTGGGCACGTTCGGGTCGTGCTCCCAGGCCTCGGGAACGAGCATCATGAGCGCGTGCGGCAGGGAGCGACCGCCCATCACGAGCAGCTCGAGCACGCTGTCCAGGCAGGCCGAGTCGCTGAGCCCCTCGTGCACGATCGGCAGGATCTTCTCCACGTCGGCGCCGAGCAGGGGAGAAGCGAGCTGCGCCTCGCGCGCGCGCATCCAGTTGAGGTTGCCGCGCAGGGTGTTGATCTCGCCGTTGTGCGCGATGTGCGTATAGGGGTGCGCGAGCTCCCAGCTGGGGAAGGTGTTCGTCGAGAAGCGCGAGTGGAACATCGCGAAGGCGCTCTCGGTGCGCGGGTCGTCGAGATCGCCGAAGTACTCGCGCAGCTGCTCGGGCGTGAGCATGCCCTTGTAGACGAGCGTGCGCGACGAGAGGCTCGGCACGTGGAAGTACTGCCGGTCGTCGATGCCGCTCGATTTGATGGTCGACTGGAAGCGCTTGCGCACGACGAAGAGCTTCCGTTCGAAGGCGTCTTGATCGAGGCCCTCACTCGGCTCCACGAACACGTGATCCATCGCGGGCTCGACCGACTTCGCGGTGGCGCCGAGCGAGCGGTGGTCGGTGGGCACGCGCCTCCAGCCGAGCAGCTTGAGGCCCTCCTGCCTCACGATCATCGCGAAGATGAGCTTCGCGAGCGCGCTCGCCTGCGCGTCGGGCGAGGCGAAGAAGAGGCCCACCGCGTACTGTCCCGCAGGCGGCAGGGCCTCGAGCGGGCGGTGCGGCTCGGGTGAGGCGATGCGGCCCAGCGCGCACTCGCGCTGGAAGAGCTTGTCGGGGATCTGGATCAGGATGCCCGCGCCGTCGCCGGTGTCGTGCTCGGCGCCCGTGGCGCCTCGGTGTGCGAGCCGCTCGAGCGCAGCGAGGCCGCGATCGACGATGCCGTGCGAGGCTTTGCCCTGGATGTGGGCCAAGAAGCCGACGCCGCAGGCGTCGTGCTCGAAGCGCGGATCGTAGAGGGCGGGGCCATCGAGCGGGCTGGGCTGGGAGGACATTGACGCGGTGCAATATGCCACGGGCGCCCTCCGCTTGCCCGATGGAAGCCGCTTCGGACGCAGTGTCGAACGTGGGTCGAGGTAGGTGCAGCGACCACGCTTGCCTTCGTCGTCACGGGTCGCATGATGCGCCGCGATGACGCGCCCCCGATCCCTCCGACTCCCGATCGTGCGCTTCGGCCTCCCACTCTCGCTGGCCTTGTTCGCAGGGGCCTGCCGTCCCTCTCCGGGCGGGCCCGAGGCGACGCGCTCGAGCGACGTGGCGAGCCCGCCCGCCGCGAGCGCCTCCGCGGCGGCCGCCGAGGCCGAGCCCGTGCCGATCGCGCCGCCCGTGGTCCCGCTCTCGCCCGACGCGCGCACGGAAGACGAGCGCAATACGATCTCGATCTTCAAGAACGTCGCGCCCTCGACGGTGTTCGTCACGCAGAAGCGCGTGGTCACCGACTTCTGGGGGGGCTCGGCGGTCGAGGTGCCCGCCGGCTCGGGCTCGGGTTTTCTGTGGGACGCCGAGGGGCACGTGGTCACCAACTTCCACGTCATCGACGGCGCGCGCTCGCTCACGGTGACGCTCGGAGGCGTGGAGCACGCGCCCAGGCCCGGACCGGCCAAGGAGAGCGAGCTGTCCTTCGAGGCGCGCGTCGTGGGCGTCGAGCCACGCAAGGACATCGCGGTGCTGAAGATCGAGGCGCCACGCGAGCGACTGCGCCCGATCGAGCTCGCTCCGCCGAAGCCTCAGCTCGAGGTCGGCCAGAAGGTGGTGGCGATCGGCAACCCCTTCGGCCTCGATCACACGCTGACCACGGGCGTGATCAGCGCGCTGGGGCGGCAGGTCGACGGCGCCGGCGGCGTCACGATCCGCGACATGATCCAGACCGACGCGGCCATCAACCCGGGCAATTCGGGCGGGCCGCTGCTCGACTCCAGCGGCCGGCTCATCGGCATGAACACGATGATCTTCTCGCGCAGCGGGCAGTCGGCAGGCATCGGCTTCGCGGTGCCCGCGACGACGATCGCGCGCATCGTGCCCCAGCTCATCCAGCACGGGAGGGTGAAGCAGGTCGGCGTGGGTGTGTCGATCGACCCGGCCGGCCGCATCGAGGGCAGGCTCCGACTCAAGGGTGTCGTCGTGCTCGAGGTGAGCCCGGACGGCCCGGCGGCCAAGGCCGGGCTCGTGGGTTTGCGTCGAGACGGCAGGAGCGTGCTCATCGGGGACGTGATCGTGGGGATCGATGGTCGCGGCATCGACGACTACGACGCGCTCTACAACGCGCTCGACGGGCGGAAGCCCGGAGAGAAGGTGAAGCTCCGGATCCGGCGAGGAGACGAGCTCCTCGAGCGGGAGCTCGAGCTCGTCATCGTCGACGGCTGAGGCGCGCGGGCGCCGCGCTCCCTCAGACGTGGTGCTCGTCGCTCGGCGCCAGCACCGAGGCGAAGCGGCGCGGATCGGCGACGCCGCGCGAGGCGAGCTCGGAGAGCGAGAGCTCACGCGCCTTCTGGCCTCTCTCCCCGGGGGTGAGCTCTGCGGCGCGCAGCCTCGCGCAGGCGGAGAGCGCGTGCAGGTCGAGGGAGTCGAGCTCCCTCGCCGCGACGAGGTGGAGGCTGCGGGCCTCGGCGTGCTGGCCCCGCGCGAGCGCGACGCCGGCGCGCAAGAGGCGGGCGACGGCCGAGGCCATCGGGCGCTCGAGCGACTCGAGGCGCGCGGCGGAGCGTGCGGCGCGCTCGAGCTCCGCGGGCGCGTGCCGGGAGGTGGCGAGCGCGACCGTGCCCTTCAGGAGCTCGGCGTCGACGCGCATGATGAGCAGACCCAGCACGCCGGAGCGCTCGGCCTCCGAGAGGCGCGCGTCGAGGCGGCTCGAGGCCTGGGTGTGCTTGCCCTCGTAGAGGTCGGCGAGCACGTGCAGCTTGAGCGCGAGCCAGTGCTGGAAGTGGAAGCCCTCACGCGACCAGAGGGAGAGCGCGTGGTCGGTCCGCCGGCGTAGCTCGGCGATCCGACCGCGGCAGAGGTCGGTGAGCGCGAGGTAGGAGGTGCCGGTGAGCTCCAGGTAGCGGTCACCCCTCTGCTGCGCCTGGCGCTCGAGCTCGGCCGAGACGCGCGCCACCGAGTGGAAGTCGCCGAGCCAGTACCACGCGTTGAGCGTGCTCGAGTATGCGGTCGCCTGTTCCCAGGCGACGCCGACGCAGCGGGTCTCGAGCAGCTCTCTGCCGGCGACGAGGCGCGCGAGGCCGTCTCTCACGCGGCCGAGGTTGACGAGCGAGATGCCCATGCAGACCTCGATGGTGCCGTCGACGAGTGGGTCGTCGAGCTCCGCCGCGAGCGTGCGCGCCTGATCGATGATCGCGTGCCCGCGCCGCTCGCCGAAGCGCCCGCCCCCGAAGGTGGTCAGCATGCCGTAGATGGCGAGCCCTCGGGCGATGCGGCTCGGCTCGCCCTGCTCGAGGGCGAGCCCGAGCGCGCGCACGAAGTAGTAAGCGCCGCGCACCGGGTCGAAGGAGAGCAGGCCTCGCCCGGCCGACCACGCGAGGTCGATGCGCGTGAGCTGCTCCGAGCCGTGCGACGGCCTACGCTGCGTGAGGCCTCGGAGCCGCCGCAGCTCGAGCCTCGCCGTGTGCCAGGCCATCGACGCGACCGCCTCTCGCGCGCTCGGCGGATACCCGAGCCCCGCCGCCTCGAGCAGCGGCCGCAGCCGCTGGACGCCCTCCTCGAGGCGACCGCTCGTGAGCAGCTGCTCGGAGGCGGCGCGCTCGAGGTCGGTCCGCGCGACGCCCGACGACAACTTCGCCGCCGAGAGGTAGTGCGCGGCGGCGCGCGCACCGCGTCCGGCGGCCGCGAGCGCGTCGCCGGCGCGGCGCTCGAGGTCGAGCCGCTCGGGGGCCGCGCCCTCGGTGCACTCGAGCGCGAGCTCGTAGAGCGCGGCGGCTTGCTCGAAGGCGAGGCCGCGCTCGGCCTGTTCGGCGGCGAGCACGGCGTAGCGCAGAGCCTGCTCGCGCCGACCCGCGGCGTGGAAGTGGAGCGCCAAGAAGCGCGGCTCGCCCGAGCCCGCGCGCTCCGCGTGCTCGGCGAGCGCGAGGTGGTGCTCACACAGCCGTTCGGCCGACAGAGCGTCGGTGACGGCCTCGCGCACCCGATCGTGCTGCGGCTCCACGGCGTGGATGCGTCTCGCGCCGCGCGTACGGACCAGGCCCTCGGCGCGCAGCTTGAGCAGCGCGGCGAGGCCGCCGTCGCCGAGCCTCGCGGCGCCCTGGACGAGCTCCTGCTCGACGGGCCCACCTGCGATGCAGACCAGCTCGAGCAAGCGTCGCGTGCCTTCGGGGAGCGCCGAGGCCCGGCTGGTGACGAGCTCGGCGAGCCCCACGTCGAGGCGCCCCGTGGCCGCGGCGAAGGCCGCCAGCTGCTCGACCCAGAAGGGGCTGCCGCCGCTCTCGCGCGCGATGCGCCCGGCGAGCGAGGCGTCTGCTCCACGTGCTTCGAGCTGTCGGCGCGCGAGCAGCTCGCTCGCCGCTGCGTCGAGCGGGGCGAGCTCGATCGAGCGCACGCCTGCTTCGAGCACCGACAGCGCGTCGAGCACGGGCTGAGCCTCCTCGGCCTGCTCGCTGCGGTAGGCGAGCACGAAGAGCAGCGCCGGCCGCTCGTCGGTTGCGAGCAGCTCGGCGAGCAGACGCGCGCTGTCGCGATCGCTCCACTGCAGGTCGTCGATGAAGACGACGAGCCTCTTGCGAGCCGCGAGGCCACGGAGCATGTGCTTCAGGCCGCGGAAGGCTCGGCGCTGCAGCGCCTGCGGATCGAGGGCGAGCGCGCTCCGGGAGGCCGTGCCGGAGATGGCGAGGTCGGCGAGCGCGGGGAACATGCGGGCGAGGTCCTGGATCGAGTCCGGGATGAGCGGCGCACGCTCCACCCAGGGCAGGCTCCTCACCGTGCGCCCGAGCTCGTCGACGATCTGATCGAAGGCCTTGAACGGAACGCTCTCGCGCTCGTAGCACCGACCTTCGAGCACCAGCGCCGAGCGGCTCTGGCCGAGCTCGTCGATCACGCTCCGCACGAGCGAGGTCTTGCCGGTGCCCGATCTGCCGGCCACGGTCACGACGATGGCCTCTCCGAGCACGAGGTCGTCGATCGCGCGCTCGAGCTCGCCTCGCTCCGCCTCGCGCCCCACGAGCAGCACGGGTGAGCCTCCCGGCTCCGGAGGCTGCGTGAGGCGCTCGCCCGAGCTGCGCTCTTCGTCGGCGTGCGTCGGAGCGCTCGCGCCCCTGAGGGCGCGCAGGCGCGCGAGGATCTCGGCGCCGGGCGGCCTGAGGCTGGGGTCGGGATCCAAGAGCTCGATGCAGAGCTCCTCGAGCTCGTCGGGCTCCCCGCCCTGGAGCTGGGAGGGGCGGAGCGGCGAGCCGGCGAGCTTGCTCGCGGTGAGCAGCGTCTCGGTGCCCCGGTACGGCGGGTGCCCGCTCAGCGCCTCGTAGAGCACCGCGCCGAAGGCATACCAGTCGCTGCTCGGCGAGAGCTCTCGACCGAGGGCCTGCTCGGGCGCCATGTAGGCGGGCGTGCCCGCGTGCGGGTGGGCGAGCTCGCCCGCCGGGCTGTTCGGATCGGTGACCAGGCCGAAGTCGAGGATGACGACGCGCTCGTCGTCGGTGACGCGCACGTTGCTCGGCTTCAGATCGCGGTGCAGCTTGCCCGCGCGGTGGAGCGCGTCGATGCCCGACGCGAGCTGCGCGGCGCAGCGCACCAGCCTGAGGCGAGCTTCGGGCCCGAGCGGGGCGGGGGCATCGATCACCCGCTCCGACTCGGGCGCGTCGTCGCTTCGACGGAGCTTCGAGACCTGGTCGGCGCCGGCCTCGCCGCGGCCGGCTCCGTGCAGCTCGGTCGTGTCGTGGCGGGCCGAGGCGCGCCAGCTCGAGGCGCGCTCCGCCCCCCACACGTAGCGGAGCAGGTCCTCGCCGGGCACGTACTCCATCGTGAAGAACCAGTCCGCGCCGTCGCAGACCAGCTCGTGCAGCAGCACGAGGTTCGGGTGCACGACGTCCGCGACCGCTCGGAACTCGGCCTTGAGGCGTCGCAGCCCCTCCGGGTCGAGCTCGTGCAGCGCCTTGAGGGCGACGGTCTGGCCGCGCTCGTGGTCGAGCGCCTCGTAGACGACGCCCATGCCCCCGCGACCGAGCACCCCCACGATGGAGAAGCGACCGAGCTCGAGCGGGGCCTCCCGCGAGAGCACGAGAGCGGCGTCGCCCAGCCTCCTACGGGCCGCGTCTGCCGACCGAACAGGCGCACGCTCGCGGTTCTTCATGCTCGGGAGGGGGCGCGGCGACCTGCCGCACCAGAGCCGAGTCTAGCGAGCTTCGCCCGCCCCGCGAGTGGCAGATTTCGCGATTGTGTTCGAGACCTTGCGGCGGACGCGCGTCGATCCAGGGGAAACCCCTCGGCGGCGCGGGCGCGCTGGCGAGCCGCTTGACCCCCCGCTGGGCGAGCGCGATAGCTGCGGAGGATGGACCCGAGCACACGCGTCTACGTCGCTGGTCACCGGGGCCTCGTGGGTAGCGCGATCCTGCGCCGGCTCGAGGCGAGGGGCCTCCGCTCGGTGCTCACGCGGACGCGCGCCGAGCTCGACCTGAGGGATCGAGCCGCGACCACGCGCTTCTTCGAGGCGGAGAGGCCCGAGGTGGTCTTCCTCGCCGCCGCCAAGGTCGGCGGCATCCTGGCCAACGACCGCTTCCCGGCCGACTTCATCCGCGACAACCTGCTCATCCAGACGCACGCGATCGACGCTGCCTACCGCTCGGGTGCGAAGAAGCTCGTCTTCCTCGGCAGCTCCTGCATCTACCCGAAGCTCGCGCCGCAGCCCATCCGCGAGGACTACCTGCTCACCGGCCCACTCGAGCCTACGAACGACGCCTACGCGATCGCGAAGATCGCGGGCATCCAGATGTGCCGCGCCTACAAGAAGCAGTTCGGCTTCGACGCCATCTGCCTCATGCCGACGAACCTCTACGGCCCGAACGACAACTTCGACCTCCAGAGCTCGCACGTGCTGCCGGCCCTGATCCGCAAGTTCCACGAGGCCCACGCCCGGCGCGAGGCTTCGGTGACGGTCTGGGGCACCGGCACGCCGAGGCGCGAGCTCTTGCACGTCGACGACCTCGCCGAGGCCTGCCTGCACCTGGTCGACGCCTACCGCGAGGCGGATCCCATCAACGTGGGCACGGGCGTAGATGTCAGCATCCGCGAGCTGGCAGAGCTCGTGCGCGAGGTCACAGGCTTCGCCGGGGAGATCGTGTACGACACGTCGAAGCCCGACGGCACGCCGCGCAAACAGCTCGACGTCTCGAAGCTGCACGCCCTCGGGTTCCGCGCGCGCATCGGCCTGCGCGAGGGCATCGAGGACACCTACCGCTGGTACCTCGAGCACGTGGCGGGGGGCTGAGCGCGGGCCGGGCGGAGCTCGGGCTCAGCCCGGCCCACCGCTCCCGTCGCCGTCGTGCGCCGGCGTCTGGAGCCCGCCCGACAGCGCCCCCGACTCCACCCCGAGGCTCTCCGCGACGCTCCCGAGGTCGCCCGCGAGCTCGGAGCGCAGCTCGAGACCCGAGGGCAAGCCGAGCCTCGTGACGTGGGCGAAGGCGCGGTCGAGCCCGTGTCGCTCGAAGAAGTGCTTGCGCGTCGGCGCATCGCAGCTGGTCGGATCGCCGAGCACGGGGTGGCGCAGCGAAGCGAGGTGAGCGAAGGCGACGCCCAGGCTCGCGGGCGTCGCGCGGAGCGTCGCGAGCGAGTGACCGGAGGCGACCGCGACCCGCCGGTAGGTGGTGCTCGCGCGCCTGAAGGCGCCGACCGGTCGCGCGATGCGCCCCTTCGCGCGCAGGACGCTCTTGGTCGCGACGAGCGCCTCGATCGAGAGGCCGCGCTCGAGCTCCACGCGCACCGCACCGTCGCGCGCGACGGCCGAGAGCCCGCTCGCGCTCGTCGGCAGCGGGTGGACGAGCTCGGGCTCCGGCCAGCCGGTGAGCGCTCGCGTCGCCTCGAGCATGCTCGCGGCGCTCGTGAACGGCGGTAGATCGAAGACGACGCAGCGCTCGTCGACGTGCGCTGCGTGCAGCGCAGCGGGCGTCGTGGGCTCGAGGAAGGCGAGCGCCTCGACCTCGTCGGTCTGGGGGATCATGTCGAGCGCGCGGAGCTCACGTGCGCCGAGACCGAGCCTCGCGAGGTGCCCGAGATCGCGCGCGAGCGTCGAGGGGTTGCAGGACACGTAGGCCACGACCCTCGGCGCGAGGCGCGCGAGGGCCTGGCGCAGCTCCGGGGGCAGGCCCCGGCGTGGAGGGTCGACGATCACGAGGTCGAAGCGCTCGCCCCTGCGCTCGGCGTCGATCAGCCAGCGCTCGGCGTCGTCGACCGCGCCGCGCACCTCGAGCCCCGCGCGTTCGCCGGCCCGCACGGCCCTCTCGAGCGCCGGACGGTGCGACTCCACGAAGCACACGCTCGCGCCGCGCGCCGCGAGCGAGAGGCCGAGCGCGCCCGAGCCGGCGTAGAGCTCGAGCACGCGCGGCTCCTTGCCGAGCCGCTTCGCGCGCTCGCCGATCCACGCCGCGAGGCGCGCCGCCTGGCCCCGGTGCGCCTGCGTGAAGGCGCCGTGGGTGGCGAGCAGTCGGAGCGAGCCGTCGAGCTCGTCGAGCTCGCTCAGGCCCCAGACCGGCTCGATCCGTCCGCCGAAGTGCCGCGCGCCCTCGGCCGGGAGCTGCTCGAGCGCGACCCCTGCGAGCTCGGCGTGTGCGCGCGCGAGCTCCGGCGCGAGCGTCTCGAGCGCCCGCTTCGTCTCGGGGTGGGCGCCTCGCACCACGAAGGCGAGCAGCGCCCGTGGCCCGGCGCTCGTCTCGACCTCGCGCAGATCGATCGCCGAGACGCTCGCGCGGAACGCTCGGTCGGCGAGCAGCCGCGCGCGCACCGTCGCGGCGATGGCGCGGAGCAGCGGCGTCGCCACGAGGCAGTCGGGGGTGTCGACCACCTCGTGCTCCGCGTCACGCGCGAGCATGCCCAGCTCGCCGGCCGGCCCCACGAGCCACTTCAGCCTCCTGCGGTAGCCGAGCACCGGCTCGGCGCCGGCGAGCTCCGGGGCTTCGAGCGGGCCGAGCTCGGGCTGACGCGCGAGCGATCCGGCGAGCAGGCGGCGCTTGTGCGCGAGCTGCTCGGGGTAGGCGAGGTGCATCGCCGGGCAGCCGCCGCAGCGATCGAGGTGTCGGCAGGTCTCAGGCGTCTGTGGCATCCGGTTGCGCGGTGTCGTACTACGTTCGGCGTCGAGGCGGGCTCGGGTCGAGCTCGGCGAAGACGACGCGCGACCCATGAGCGACCTCAGGATCCTCGGCTTCGGAGGCACGACCTCGCCCAGCTCGTCCACGCTGTCCGCGCTGCGTGTGGTGCTCTCGGCGGCCGAAGCGGCGGGCGCGAAGGTCGAGCTCCTGCACGCCGGCGAGCTCGCGCTGCCCATGTACGAGTGGGGCATGGCGCCGACCGAGAGCGTGGACCGCTTCGTCGACGCGACCCAGCGGGCCGACGCGCTCGTCTGGTCGAGCCCGCTCTACCACGGCACGATCAGCGGCCTCTTCAAGAACGCGATCGACTGGCTCGAGCTGCTCTCGGACCGTGCGCCCGCCTACCTGACGGACAAACCCGTGGGCCTCGTGAGCGTCTCGGGCGGCTCGCAGAGCCTGTCGGCGATCACCACGATGGAGCAGATCGTGCGCTCGCTTCGCGGCTGGACGGTCCCGCTGGTCGTGCCGATCCACCGCGCGAGCGAGGTGATCACGCGCGAGGGGGCGGTGACCGACGAGCGCGTGCGCGGGCAGCTCGAGCAGCTCGGCCGCGAGGTGGTGCGCGCGGCGAAGCTGTTCCGTTCCGCGCCGCCGCGCACCACGGGCTGAGGATCGCGCGCCGTGGCGAGCGCGCTGTGCCCAGCCAGCTGTGCCCAGCCCGCTCGTCAGGGCAGGCAGAAGTCGAGGTCCGAGCCGCTGAAGGCCACGGGGTAGCACTCGGGCAGCTCCGTGATGCACTCGTTCGCGCTCGCGCAGGTGTCGGAGCAGAGGCTCACACCACCGTCGAGCTCGACGCACAGCGAGCTCTTGCAGTCGTGCTCGTTCGTGCACGGCGCGCCGAGCTCGCCCGTGCCTCGAGCGCCCGGCACGCAGCAGGGCACCTGCTCGGTCGCCGTGCCGACGTTCTCGCAGCGCGTGCTCGCGTCGGGGCAGTCGTAGTTGCTGAAGCAGTCCGTCGCGCCGGCCTCCGCGCAGGAGGCGTAGGGGCCGCCGGCGCCGCCGCCGCCTTGGCCCGTGGCGCCGCCAGCGCCGCCCACCCCCGAGCTGGTCGAGGCGCCACCTTGGCCCGTGGTGCTCGAGCTGCTGCTGGCACCTCCCTGACCGCCGCCGGTGTCGTCTCCGCAGGCGGCGTGAAGCGGGGCGAGCAGGCAGAGCAGGGCGGCGACGGGCTGGAGGCGCTGGAGGTCGAGCATGGCGGGACTCTCGCACGGGCGCCGGTTCACGCGAAGACCTCGCGGGAACGCGCAGCGCTTGCGCCGCTCGGGACGCCGGGCTCCTGCGGGTCGGCTGCTTCACGCGGCGAAGCTCGGGGTGTTCGCGCGGCGCGGGAAGTGCAAGAACCTCGCGCATGTTCCCCACGCGCATCCTCGTCGCCACCGACTTCTCCCCGTGCTCCAAGCGCGCCGTCGACACCGCCGCCGAGCTCGCTGCGTCCACGAAAGCCGAGGTCGTGCTCCTGCACGCCTTCCAGTTCCCGGTGCTGTCCTTCCTCGACGGCGCCTACTTCCCCTCGTCGGACGAGGTCGCCAAGCTGACCCACGCGGCGCAGGACGCGCTCGCGGATCTCGCCGCCGAGCTCGGCGCACGCGGCATCACCACCAAGACCGTGCTGCGTGACGGCAACCCGGCCGAGGAGGTCGCCTCGCAGGCCAAGGAGCACGCCTGCGATCTCGTCGTGGTGGGCACGCACGGTCGCAGCGCCGTCGGCCGAGCCCTGCTCGGTAGCGTCGCGCACAACGTCATCCGCCTCTCGCCGGTGCCGGTCGTCACGGTGCGACAGGAGTGAGAGCCCGCGCCTCGCTCTCGACGAGGCACGGTGGTTGGCACGCCGACTGACGCGTTGCGTCAGTCGGGTCTCGCGGCGCGCCCACGCGAGGGCGCACCGCGGGCGAAGCGCGCCGGCGCGCGCTGCCGTACGGCGAGGGAAGTACGCATCACGCGCGCCTCTGTTGTTATGCTCGCCGGCCCCGCATGACCCTCTCTCTCCGGTTCGAGCGTGTCGGCAAGCGATACGGCGAGACCGTCGTCCTCTCCGACATCAGCTTCCGGACCGAGCCTGGCGAGCTCGTCGTGCTCGTCGGCCCGAGCGGCTGCGGCAAGTCGACGCTGATGCGCCTCGTCGCGGGCCTCGAGACCCTCACCGAGGGCGCGCTCTACGCGGGTGATCAGCGCATCGACGATCTGCCTCCGCACGAGCGTGGCGTGGGCATGGTGTTCCAGAGCTACGCGCTCTACCCGCACCTCACCGTGCGCGAGAACCTCGGCTTCCCGCTCGAGGTGAAGAAGGTGCCGCTCGCCGAGCGCGCCAAGGAGGTCGAGCGTGTCGCGGAGCTGCTCTCGCTCGGCCCGCTGCTCGACAGGTTGCCCAGGCAGCTCTCGGGGGGGCAGCGGCAGCGCGTCGCGATCGGGCGCTGCCTCGTACGCAAGCCCGAGATCTACTGCTTCGACGAGCCGCTCTCGAACCTCGACGCGGCCCTGCGCACCCAGATCCGCGTCGAGCTCAAGAGCCTGCAGCGCAGGCTCGGCAAGACCACGCTCTACGTCACGCACGACCAGGTCGAGGCCATGACGATGGCCGATCGCATCGTGGTCCTGCACAAGGGCGTCGTGCAGCAGGTGGGCCGCCCCGAAGAGCTCTACGATCGGCCCGCGAACACCTTCGTCGCCCGCTTCATCGGCACGCCTTCGATGTCGCTCGTGCGCGGCAAGGTCGAGGGTGGCGTCTTCGAGAGCGGCACCATGCGTCTCCCGCTCGACGTGCCCGACGGCGAGGTGGTGCTCGGCATGCGCCCCGAGGACGTGCTCGTGCGCGAGGGCGGACCGATCACCGGCGTCGTGCGCACGGTCGAGCCGGTGGGCGAGGTCGGCTACCTGCACGTCGAGGTCTCGGGCCTGCGTATCGACGTCGAGGGCCTCGCGCCCGGCTCGGCGAGCGAGACGCCTCGCGCCCCGCTGCTCACCGCGAGCGTGCCCGGCCGCGAGGCCTTCGGCTACGCCGAGGGCTCGGAGCTCCGCCTCGAGCTGCGCGCCGAGCGGCTGCACGTCTTCGATGCCTCCACGGGAGCGCGCATCGAGCGGAGCCGGGTGTGAGCGCGAGCGAGGACTCCGGCGGCAAGGCCGCGCCGTCGCGTGTCCAGCGCTGGCTGCTCGTGCTCGGCGCCTTGGCGATCCTCACGCTCGTCTCGTTGCGCCCGCTCATGGACCTCGCGCGCCCGCCGCCCGCGGGCGTGCGCGTGGTGCTCTGGCACTCCCAACGTGGTGCCGAGCGTGACGCCCTCGAGGCGCTCCTCCGCAGGTTCAACGAAGAGCACCTCGGCCGCATCCAGGTCGAGCCGCTCGGCGTCCCGGACGCCTCCTTCAAGGACAAGCTGCTGCACACGGTGCCGCGCGGCTCGGGGCCCGACCTCTTCGTGCGGCCCCACAACGAGCTCGGCGAGCTCTCCCGCGGCGGTGTGCTCGCGCCGGTCGCGCCGTCGGACTTGCCCTTCGGTGAGCAAGGCTACGTCGCGGGGCTCGTCGAGGGCGTCTCCGAGGGCGGCGTGCCCAAGGCGCTGCCGCTCACCTACAAGGCGCTCTTCGTCTTCTACAATACGAAGCTCTTGCCCGAGGGGCCGCCGGCCTCGCTCGCCGATCTCGAGGCGCGGAGAGCGTCGCTACCCGAGGGCAGCTACCCGCTCGCCTACGACGCGACCTCACTCTTCTTCCACGCACCCTTCTTCCTCGCGGCGGGCGGCAGGCCGCTCGGCGAGGGGGAGCGCTTCTCGCTCTTCGACGAGCCCGGCTCGAAGAGCTTCGCGCTGCCTGGTGCGCTCAAGCAGCGTGGCGTGCTGCCGCCCGAGCTGAGCTACGCCGAGTCGATCCGGCTCTTCGAGGACGAGCGGGTCGCCGCGCTCGTCTGTGGCCCCTGGTATACGCCCGCCGGCAAGATCGCCGCCTCGAAGAGCTGGGACGTCGGCCCGCTCTTCAGCGTGGAGGGCAGACCGGCGGGCTCCTTCGTCACGGTCGAGGCCGCCTTCCTGGCGTCGAGTGCGCGACACCCGAAGGAGGCGCTCGAGGTCGCGCGCTACCTCGCCGGGCCCGCCGGCCAGGCCGACCGCTTCCAGAAGCTCGGTCTGCCTCCGGTGGAGCGGGCCGCCTACGGCGAGCTCGCGCGGCTCGGTGAGCCCATCTCGGAGCGCGCCGCCGTCTTGGCCGAGTTCCAGCGCCGCGCGCTCGAGTCCGGCCTCGTGACGCCGAGCTCGGTCCGCATGGCCGCGGTCTGGCGCCCCGCCGAGGACGTCCTGCGCACGAGCCTCGCCGGGCGCGATCTGCCGCAAGCGATCGACGCCGCCCGCTACACGCTCGCCAAGGTCGAGGCCGAGCGCGAGGCGCCCGCGTCGGCGCCCGTGTACGGCGCGCTGCTCGTCGCGCTGCTCGGCGTGCTCACGATCCTGCTCGTGCGCCACGTGCGCATGGCGGGCATCTCGCCCGAGGCCTCGCGTGCCCGCCAGATGGGCAGCTGGGGCATGGCGGCGCTGCCCTACATGCTGCCGGGCGCGCTCGCGACGCTCGCGCTGGTGCTCGCGCCGGTCACGGTCGCCGCGGGCATGAGCCTCTTCGAGTTCGAGCAAGGCCGCTTCGTCTTCGTCGGCCTGTCGAACTTCCGCGACGTGCTCCTGCCGCCGCTCGAGCGCGCCTTCGAGGCGCGCTCCTTCTACTTCGCGCTCGGCGTGACGGTCCTCTGGACCCTGCTCAACGTCGTCGCGCACGTGGCCATCGGCCTGTCGCTCGCCATGATGCTGCGCCCGGCCTGGGTGAAGCTGCGCACGCCCTTCCGGCTGTTGCTCATCTTGCCCTGGGCGATCCCCAACTACATCACCGCGCTCATGTGGAAGGGCATGTTCCACGCGCAGGTGGGCGCCATCAACGCGCTGCTCGCGCCCTTCGGCTTCGAGGGCTACGCGTGGTTCGACCGCTTCAGCACGGCCTTCTTCGCGAACCTGGTCACCAACACCTGGCTCGGCTTCCCCTTCATGATGGTCGTCACGCTCGGCGCGCTCTCGAGCATCCCGAAGGAGCTCGAGGAGGCCGCGACGCTCGACGGCGCCTCGCGCTGGCTGCGCTTCAAGCACGTGGTGCTCCCGCACGTGAGGCCCGCGCTCCTGCCGTCGATCGTGCTCGGCAGCGTGTGGACCTTCAACATGTTCAACGTCGTCTACCTCGTGAGCGCGGGTGAGCCCGGCTCGCAGACCGACATCCTCGTGAGCGAGGCCTACCGCTGGGCCTTCGAGCGGGGCCAGCGCTACGGCTACGCGGCCTCCTACTCGGTGCTCATCTTCCTCTTCCTGCTCGGCTACACGCGCGTGACGCGCAGGCTCACCGAGGAGAAGCACGCGTGAAGCCGCGCGCCCTCGAGTTCGTCGTCGTGCACCTCGTGCTGCTCGTCGCCTCGGCGGCGGTGCTCTACCCGGTGCTCTGGGTGCTGCGCCTCGCGCTCTCGCCCTCGGGGCGCCTCGCGGCCTCGGGGCCGCTGCCCATCCCGGACGAGCTCAGCCTCTCGAGCTTCGAGCGCTTCGTCTTCGCGGAGGACTTCCACGGCCGCCCGCTCTTCTTCATGCAGCTCGGCAACTCGCTGCTCGTCTCCGGCGCGGCCACGCTCGTCGGCGTGATGTGCGCGCTCAGCGCCGCCTACGGCTTCTCGCGCTTCGCCTTCCCCCTGCGCGAGGTGGGCCTGCGCTCGATGCTCATCTCGCAGATGTTCCCAGCCGTCGTCACCGCGGTGCCGCTGCTCGTGCTGCTCGACGTGCTGGGCCTCTTCGGCACGACCGCGGGGCTCGTGCTCATCTACGCGACGAGCAGCGTGCCCTTCAGCATCTGGATGCTCAAGGGCTACTTCGACGTGCTGCCGCGCGATCTCGACGAGTCGGCGCGCCTCGACGGCGCCTCGCACTGGATGGTCTTCCGGCGCATCCTCCTGCCGCTCGTGCGTCCGGGCATCGGCATCACGGCGCTCTTCTCCTTCATGAACGCCTACAACGAGTTCGTGATGGCCTCGATCTTCCTCGACGACGTCACGCTCTACACCCTGCCGGTGACGCTCCAACAGTCGGTGGGTGGCCACGACCCGGACTGGGGCATGTTCGCGGCCGGCTCGCTGCTGCTCTCGATCCCCGTCGTGGCGATCTTCTTCTTCGTGCAGAAGCAAATGGTGCAGGGCCTCACGGCGGGCGCCGTGAAGGGCTGAGTCGCGCACCGCGCGCGTTGCACGCGAGGCGCGGCGCGAGCGCCACGCAAGGCTTGCGCCTCGCGGTTCTCGGGTCCACTGTGCGGTACCGGGATGAACAGCGCCTCGTACCCTCGCCCACGCGCCACGCGCGGTCGCGCCTCGCGCAGCTGCTCCGCGCGTGAGAGCTCTGCGCGCGTCGGGCTCGGCTGCGCCCTCGCGCTCGTCACCTCGCTGCTGCTCGGCTGCGGCTCCGGTGAGGGCGCGATCCGGGCGGACGCGAGCGGCAAACCCGGTGCGAGCGGCTCGGCCTCCGGGCCGCCTGCGCTCGTGGCCGACGCGCGCAGGCTCGCGCCGCGCCCGCTCTCGGTCACCGTGCCGGCCAACGGCACGCTCCTGGCCAACGAGTCGGTCGAGATCGCGCCCGAGCTGTCACGGCGCATCGTGAAGATCGCCGCCTCCGACGGCGCCTCCGTGAAGAAGGGCGAGCTGCTCTTCAAGCTCGACGACGCCGACCTCCACGCCGAGCTGCGCGCGCTCGAGGTGCGTCGCAAGCTCTTGCTCGATCAGCTCGCCCGACAGTCGAAGCTCCACGAGGGTGGGCTCGCGAGCGAGCAGGAGCTCGTGCGTGCGCGCTCCGAGCTCGAGCTGGTCGAGGCGCAGCGCGCGCAGGTCGGCGTGACGCTCACGCGCACGAGCATCCGCGCGCCCTTCGACGGCAGGCTCGGCCTGCGCAACGTGAGCGTGGGTGCGATGGTCACGCCCCAGACGCCGCTCATCACGCTCGAGGACAGCTCGAGCCTCAAGCTCGATCTCACCCTGCCGGAGCGCCACGCGCACCACGTGCGCGAGGGCGGCGAGCTCGAGTTCAGGCCGGCCCAAGGCGGCCCGCTGCGCAAGGCGAAGGTCGTCGCGATCGAGCCGCGCGTCGACAGCGCGAGCCGCAGCCTGCGCGTGCGCGCGCTCGTCGAAAACGCCGACGGCGCGCTGCGCGCCGGGTCCTTCGTCACGGTCGACTTCCCCATGGAGTCGCGCGAGGGCGCCCTGCTCGTGCCCTCGGTCGCCGTGGTGCCGTCGATCGGTGGTCATCAGGTGTGGATCGAGCGTGACGGCAAGGCCCAGCTGGTCGACGTCGTGCTCGGCGTGCGCACCGACACCGAGGTCGAGCTCTTGCGCGGCGTCGAAGCGGGAACGCTCGTGCTCACGACGAACCTGCTCCGCCTGCGCGCGGGCGCGCCCGTGAAGCTCGGCAAGGTCGAAGAAGCGGGGGCGTCCGGGCAGGCGGCCAGCGCGGCTCCGGCGGCCGCGCCGCTCGCGCCCACGGCGGCGCCGGGCCCCGGCCCCGAGGGCGCAGCCGCTCCCCGAGGAGAGGGAGCGCGCTAGGTGACGCTCGCCGAAGTCAGCATCCGCAGGCCCGTCCTCTCGATCGTTCTCTCGATCCTGATCGTCGTCTTCGGCGGCGTCGCCTTCTATTTTCTCGGCGTACGCGAGTACCCGGCCGTCGACCCGCCGATCGTCACGGTCAATACGAACTACCCCGGCGCCGCGCCCTCGGTCGTCGACTCCCAGATCACCGAGCCGCTCGAGCAGGCGCTCTCCGGCATCCCCGGCGTGCGCACGATGTCGAGCACCTCGCGCGAGCAGGCGAGCTCGATCCGCATCGAGTTCGATCTCGGCGTCGATCTCGAGGCTGCCGCGAACGACGTGCGCGACAAGGTCGCCGGCGCCGTGCGCCGCCTGCCCCCGGACGCCGACCCACCCGTGGTCGAGAAGGCCGACGCCGACAGCTCGCCGATCGTCTTCCTCACGGTGCGCAGCGACACCAAGCCCATCCTCGAGGTGTCGAACATCGCCGACTCGCTCATCAAGGAACGGGTGCAGACGATCCCGGGCGTGAGCGTGGTGCGTGTGTTCGGCGAGAAGCGCTACTCGATGCGCCTGTGGATGGACGCCGACAAGATGACGGCGCACCAGGTGACGCCGCAGGACGTGCAGCGCGCGCTCGCCGCGCAGAACGTCGACCTGCCCTCGGGGCGCGTCGAGGGCGTCGACACCGAGCTCAGCGTACAGACGGCCGGTCAGCTCACGACCCCCGCCGAGTTCGAGCGCATCACGCTGCGCACCGAGGGTGGCCGACCGATCCGCTTCGAGGACGTGGGCTACGCCGAGCTCGGGCCGCTCAACACCCGCTGGGGCGTGAAGAACCTCGGCACCCCGATGGTCGGTGTCGCGATCATCCCGCAGCCGAACACCAACGCCATCGCGATCGCCGACGAGTTCTACCGAAGGCTCGAGCAGATCAAGAAGGAGATCCCGGACGACTACACGGTGGAGATCGGCTACGACTTCACGAAGTACGTGCGCGCGAGCGTCGACGAGGTGCGTGAGACGATCGTCATCGCCTTCGTGCTCGTCGCGGCGATCATCTTCCTCTTCTTGCGCGACTTCCGCTCGACGATCATCCCGGTCGTCGCGATCCCCGTGAGCATCATCGGCGGGGTGTTCTTCCTCTGGGTCTTCGGCTTCTCGATCAACGTGCTCACGATGGTGGGCATCGTGCTCTCGATCGGCCTCGTCTGCGACGACGCGATCGTGGTGCTCGAGAACATCTACGTGAAGATCGAGCGAGGCGAGCGCCCGCTCGCCGCTTCGATCGCCGGCGCGAAGGAGATCTTCTTCGCGATCGTCGTCACCACCGTCTCGCTCGCCGTCGTCTTCCTGCCGATCATCTTCCTGCCCGGGCAGACGGGCAGGCTCTTCCGCGAGTTCGCCGTGACGGTCGTGGCCTCGGTCCTCGTGAGCGGCTTCGTCGCGCTCACGCTCTCACCGATGATGTGCCGCTTCCTCCTGAAGAAGCACGACCGTCCGAACTTCTTCTACCGCGTGACCGAGCCGGGCTTCGTGGCGCTCACGCGCGCCTACGAGCTCACGCTGCTCTTCTTCATGCGGCTGCGCTGGGTGGCGATCCCGACCATCGTCTTCGTCTTGCTCGCCACCGCCCAGCTCTACCGCTCCTTGCCGAGCGAGCTCGCGCCGCTCGAGGACCGCTCCAACATCCGCGTCAGCATCCGCGCGCCCGAGGGGGCGAGCTACGGCTACACCGAGCACCAGCTCGACAGGCTCGCGATGCACGTGAGCGACACCATCCCCGAGCTCTGGCGCACCTACTCCATCCTCGGCGGCTTCGGTGGGCAGGGCGGCGTGAACACGGGCGTACAGAACGTCTACCTGGTCGACCCGCAGCAGCGCGCGCGCAGCCAGCAGCAGATCTACGACGAGCTCTCGCGCGCCGTGGGCAAGTTCAGCGGCGTGCGCGCCTTCCCCGCGCAGCCGCCCACGATCGGCAGCCGCTTCTCCGGGCAGCCCGTGCAGTACGTGCTGCAGGCGCCGAACTTCGACAGCCTCGTCGAGGTGCTGCCGAAGTTCCTCGACGAGGCGCAGAAGCGCAAGGAGATCCGCTTCGTCGACGCCGACCTCAAGTTCAACCGGCCCGAGCTCGCCTTCGCGGTCGATCGTCGCCGCGCCGAGGATCTCAGCGTGTCGGTGCTCGACGTCGCGCGCACGCTGCAGCTCGGCCTCGGCGGCGTTCGCTACGGCTACTTCATCATGAACGGCAAGCAGTACGAGGTCGTCGGTCAGCTGCAGACACGCGACCGCGACGAGCCCGACGACGTGCGCAAGCTCGCCGTGCGCAGCGCGAGCGGCGAGCTCGTCTCGCTCGACGCTCTGCTCGACGCCGAGGAGCGCGCGAGCGCGGCGGCCCTCTTCCGCTACGACCGCTACGTGGCCGCGACGGTGAGCGGCTCGCCCGGCGAGGGCTACACGCTCGGCGACTCGATCCGCGCGCTCGACGAGGTCGCCACCCAGGTGCTGCCCTCCGGCTTCCGCACGGCGCTCGCGGGGGAGTCTCGCGACTACGCCGACGCGTCGTCGAGCACGCTCTACGCCTTCCTCTTCGCGATCCTGCTCATCTACCTCGTGCTCGCCGCGCAGTTCGAGAGCTTCATCGACCCGGTGGTGATCCTCGTCACGGTGCCGCTCTCGGTCGCGGGTGCGCTCGGCTCGCTCTGGGTCACCGGGCAGACGCTCAACGTCTTCAGCCAGATCGGCATCGTCATGCTCGTCGGGCTGGTGACGAAGAACGGCATCCTCGTGGTGGAGTTCGCGAACCAGAAGAAGGAGCAGGGCATGGACGTGCGCCGCGCCGTGGTCGAGGCCGCGGTCGGTCGACTGCGCCCGATCCTGATGACGAGCTTCGCCACGATCCTCGGTATCCTGCCCATCGCCCTCCAGCTCGGCGGCGCCGCGGGCAGCCGTCGCTCGCTGGGCATCGCCGTCGTCGGAGGGCTCGTCTTCAGCGGCTTCCTCACGCTCTACCTCGTGCCTGCCGTGTACGCGCTGCTCTCTCGCGCGCACCGACCCGAGGAAGACGCGGCGCCGGCCTCCGGGCTCGGTGGCGCAGGCGCCGAAGGCACGCACTCCGTGGCGGGGGTGAGCGCGGCGGAGTGAGTGGGGCGACGGGGGGCGATGTCGGCCAGCGCCACGCGGGGATCGCGCGGCGGGAGCAGGTGGTAGTCTGCCGGACGCATGGATGCGGAGGAAGAGCTCGCGGCGCGGCGCATCGGCACCTCGGTCGGCGGCTTCAAGCTCGAGCGCTTGCTCGGCGTCGGCGGCATGGCGAGCGTCTACAGGGCACGCCGCGACGACGGCGTCGTCGCGGCCGTGAAGCTCCTGCACCCGGAGTGGGCCGAGGTGCAGGAGGTGAAGCAGCGTTTCCTGCTCGAGGGCCCGATCGGCAGCGCGCTCGCGCTCGTGGCGCCGCTCTGCCAGGGCCTGCCGGCCGTCTACGAGGCCGGGCACGCCCCCGACGGCACCGTGTACCTCGCGATGGAGTACCTCGAGGGGCGCACCTTGCTCGAGCGGCTGCTCGCCGAGGGCCCGATGCCGCCGGGGCAGGCCATCTGGATGGCGCTCGCGGTGCTCGACGTGCTGGTCGTCGCGCACGCGCACGGCGTCATCCACCGCGACATCAAGCCCGAGAACATCGTGCTGCTGAAGGACGGCTCGCTGAAGCTGCTCGACTTCGGCGTGGCGCGCGTCGTCGGCGCCCTGCCGGACGGCGTCGCGCTCCCCGAGCGCGCGCGCACCCGCACGGGGGCGATCATCGGCAGCGCACACTACATGGCGCCCGAGCAGGCGCTCGGGCGGGTGCGCGAGATCGACGGTCGCACCGACATCTACGGCCTCGGCGCGACGCTGCACCACGCGCTCTCCGGTCAGCCGCTCCACCAGGGCCTCTCGGACGCCTCGCTGCTCATCGCGGCGGCGACGCGTGAGGTGCCCTCGCTCGCGACCGTCGCGCCCGGGCTGCCCACGCTGCTGGTCAGCGTGGTCGATCGTTGTCTCCGCAAGGAGCGCGCCGATCGCTACCCCGACGTCGTCACGCTGCGCGCGGATCTGCTCGCGCTCCGCAAGGCGAGCGCGAGGTGAGCGACGCAGCTCCGGACGCAGCGCCCGCGGACGACGCGGAGCGCGAGGAGCGCGAGCGCTGTCTGCGGCGCGTGGGCACGACGATCCGCGACAAGTGGCGCATCGACGCGCTGCTCGGGATCGGCGGCATGGCCGCCGTGTACGCGGCCACGCACAAGATGGGTCGGCGCGACGCCATCAAGATCCTCCACCCGGAGGTCGCGATCTCGAAGGAGATGCGCGCTCGCTTCGAGCAGGAGGCGATGGCCGTCGGCAAGCTCGGTCACCCCGGTACGGTGAGGGTGCTCGACATCGACACCACCGACGACGGCAAACCCTTCCTGGTGATGGAGCTGCTCGAGGGGGAGTCGCTCGCCGAGCGCGCCGCGCGGGCGCCACTCGCCGAGCGGGAGGTCGTCGAGCTCATGGTGCGTGTGCTCGACGTGCTGGCGGCCGCGCACCGCCTCGGCATCGTCCACCGCGACATCAAGCTCGACAACCTCTACTGCTCGCGCGATCGGGGCCTGCTGGTGCTCGACTTCGGCATCGCGCGCATGCGCGAGGGAGGGCAGGGGGTGCGCACGCGCACCGGCGCGATGCTGGGCACGACCTCGTACATGTCGCCCGAGCAGATCCAGGGGCGCGACGTCGACGGGCGCACCGACCTCTTCGCCGTGGGTGCGTGCATGTTCCGCCTGCTCGCGAGGCGCCGCATCCACGACGCGGACACCGACGTCGAGATGCTCATCAAGATGGGCACGCTGCCCGCGCCGGCGCTCGGCTCGGTGGCGCCCGGGGTCTCGCCACGCCTCGCGGCGGTCGTCGATCGCGCGCTCGCCTTCGAGGCCGCCGCTCGCTACCCCGACGCGGGCTCGATGCTCGCGGAGCTGCGCAGCCTGCTGGATGCGGTACCGTCGCCCCTCGACGCCGCGGGCTTGGCTCCCGCGGAGCGCGCCACGAAGCTCGAGGGCTCCAGCGCTCGTCCCGTCCAGGCCGAGCTGCCCCACGCGGTCCTCGCTCCGACGAGCGCGGTGTCACGGGTCGACGCAGCGAGCCTGCAGCACGGAATCCCAGCCGCGGGCCATGTCGCGACCGCCGCGACGGCCGCGAGCGCGGCGCCTCGCGAGCCCTCGGCGCTCGCGCAGCCTGCGAGCTCGCGCGGGCTCCTCATCGCCGTCGCTGCGGCGGCGCTGCTCCTGCCGCTCGCCGGCGCGTGGCTCTACGCCTGTGGCCGGGCCTCCACCGGGGCCGAAGCCGCGGCGATCGACGAGCCAGCTCCGGAGAGCGAGGCCGAGTCGGGCGAGGTCGAGTCGGGCGAGGTCGCCGAGTCGAAGGCGCGGCCTGCCGCCTCGGGCTTCTTGCCGCCGCCGGTGGTCGGGCCGGCTGCGAAGCCCGCCCCGTCTCCGGCGGAGCGCACGGGCAAACCCTCGAAGAAGGGCCGCGGCCCCAAGAAGGACAAGGGCCGCAAGGACGACGACTGAACGTCGCCAGGGCGCTCGCTCAGCGCCCCCCGACCAGCGCCTCGAAGCCCTCTTCGTCGAGCACGGCGACGCCGAGCTTCTCGGCCTTGTCGAGCTTCGAGCCGGGGTCGGCGCCCGCGACGACGTAGCTCGTCTTCTTGGAGACGCTGCTCGTCACCTTGCCGCCGAGCGCCTCGAGCTTCGCCTGTGCCTCCTCGCGCTTCCATCGCGACAGCGTCCCGGTGAGCACGAAGGTCTGGCCGCTGAGCGGGCCCTCTCCGCGTGCGGCGGGTCTCTCGGGGCGCACACCGCCAGCCTCGAGCTTGCGCAGTAGTTCCTTGGTGCTCTCTCGCTGGAAGTACGCGTGCACGCTCGCCGCGATCACCTCACCGAGACCCTCCACGTCCGCGAGCTCTTCCGGGGTGGCCGCTCCGAGGGCCTCCAGCGTCCCGAAGGCCGTGGCGAGCTTCTTCGCCGCCGTCGTGCCCACGTGGCGGATACCCAGCCCGGTGAGCAGCCTGTCGAGCGGCCGGGTGCGCGCAGCCTCGATCGCCGCGAGCAGGTTCTGCACGCTCTTGTCCTTGAACTGGGGGATTTGCGCTGCGCCCGCCGCGTCGAGCGCGAAGACGTCGCCGACGTCGGTGACGAGCCCCAGATCGAGCAGCGCGCGCGCGGTGCTCTCGCCGAGGTGCTCGATGTCCATCGCAGAGCGCGACGCGAAGTGCACGATGCGCCCCAGGGCCTGCGCCGGGCAGTCGAAGCTCTCGCAGCGCCGCACGGCCTCTCCCTCGCGGCGCTCGAGCGCGCTGCCGCAGGCGGGGCAGGCGTCGGGCATCACGAAGGCGCGCTCCTCGCCGGTGCGCGCCTCGACGACCGGCCCGACGACCTCGGGGATGACGTCGCCGGCGCGCTGCACGGTGACACGATCGCCGATGCGCAGATCCTTGCGGGCGATCTCGTGCTCGTTGTGCAGCGTCGCCATCGAGACCGTCACGCCCCCCACGCGCACCGGCTCGAGCACGGCGAAGGGCGTCGCTGCGCCTGTGCGTCCGATGCTCACCTGGATGTCGCGCAGCGTGGTCGTCACCTGCTCCGGCGGCAGCTTGAAGGCGACGGCCCAGCGCGGCGCCTTGCTCGTCGCGCCGAGTTCCTCCTGCGCGCCGAGCTCGTCGAGCTTGAGCACGACCCCGTCGATGTCGTGGTCGAGCGCGTGCCGCTCGTCGCGCATGCGTGCGACGAAGCGCTTCGCCTCGTCGAGGCCGCGACACACGGTCATGAGCGGGTGCACCGGCAGACCGAGCGAGGCGAGGTACTGGATGGCCTCGCTGTAGCGCGCGAAGCTCGCGCCCTCGACCTTCACCAGCCCGTGTAGGTAGATCGCGAGCGGCCGCGCGCGCGTGACCTCGGGGTCTTTCTGGCGCAGCGCGCCTGCGGCTGCGTTGCGCGGGTTCGCGTAGGTGGGCTTGCCGTCCTCGTCGAGCCGCGCGTTCATCGCGGCGAACTCGGCCTTGGGCATGAAGACCTCGCCGCGCACCTCGAGCCAGGCGGGCGGCGACTTCGTCGCGAGCTTGCGCGGCAGATCGCCCAGCGTGAGCACGTTCGGGGTCACGTCCTCGCCGACGGCGCCGTCGCCGCGCGTGGCGCCGCGCACGAGCTCACCTCGCTCGTACACGACCGCGAGCGAGAGCCCGTCGACCTTGGGCTCACACACCAGCTCCACGTCGCGGCCGAGCGCCTTCTTCGCGCGCTCGTACCAGGCCTCGAGCTCCTCGTCGTCGAAGACGTTGTCGAGCGACAAGAGGCGGCTCGAGTGCGCCACCGGGGCGAAGAGCTCGCTCGGCTTGCCTCCGACCTTCTGCGTGGGCGAATCACTCGTCGCGAGCTGTGGGTGCTCGGCCTCGAGCCCGCGTAGCTCGCGCACGAGCGCGTCGTAGTCGGCGTCGCTGATCTCGGGCTGGTCGAGCTCGTGGTAGAGTCGATCGTGCCGCGCGATCTCGGCGCGCAGCTCACGCACGCGCTCGGCCGCCCGGGCATCGGGGGTGCTCATCGTTTCCTGGCCTCGGCGGGAGTTCGGCCGCGGTGCGCCTTCGCGCACCCGCGGGCAGTTCGATCAGGGCTTGGGGTGCGCGAGGAAGAAGTCGATCGCCGCGTTGGCGAAGGCCGGCGTGGGAGAGGGGATGTGACCGGCCTCCGCGTGGCTCCAGAGCTCCACGTCGACGCCGCTCGGACAGCCCGTGAAACGCGACACCGTCGTCTCGGCGCCGACGTCGTCGGCGAGCAGATCGACCGTGCCTGCCTCGGCCTCGAGCGTGCCGGTGCAGCCGTCGAGCTCGGCCCAGATCGACACCGTGCCCTCGGCGCCCGGATAGACGAAGCCCGAGCGGCCGAAGGCCGTGCCCAGGTCGCCGCCCTCGTAGAGGATCGTGTCGTCGTTCGTGCCGTGCGCCTGGATCATGCTGACCGGCTCGCTCGGCGTGCAGTCCGATGGGTCGGCGTAGGTGGCGCCCGCGAGGCTCAAGAAGGCCGCGACGCGATCGGCCGCGTCGCAGGCGAAGCGGTTCGACATGAAGGCGCCGTTGGAGTGCCCTGCCAGGTAGATGCGCTTCGGGTCGACGCTCACCTTCTGCGAGATCTCGTCGATGAGCGAGCGGATGTAGGCGACGTCGTCGACCGTCGAGCCGAAGAAGTTGCAGCAGGCGTCGGTGGCGTTCCAGAACTGGCTGTTGTTGGCGTCGCGCGTGCCGTCGGGCGCCGCGAAGAGCAGGCCGCGCTCTTTGGCGACCGGGCCGAAGCCGAGCAGGAGATCGTTGAGCTCGCCGGTCGCGCCGTAGCCGTGGAGGAAGATGAAGAGCGGCGTCGGCTCGCTCGGATCGAAGCCCGAGGGCACCCTCACGGTGACGGGGCGATCGCCGCCGACCTGGAAGTCGGTGAAGCTCGCGCCGCCGCCGCTTCCGCCGCCCGTGCCTCCGCCGCCCGTGCCGCCGCCGCCGGTGCCGGCCGTGTCGTCGCCGCAGGCCGCGAGGCCGACGAGCAAGGGGGTGAAGGAGCCGAGGCGGAGCAGACTGCGGAGTGTGAGGCTGTGGAGCACCGCGCGATGCTGCCACCGCGCCCGGGGGACGTCGAGCGGGCGGAGGCTCGTGCCTGCGCCCGGCCGGGGACGCCGGCGAGCACTGCGGGGGTCAGGCGTCCTTCTTCGAGACCACGGCCGCGATGACGATCCCGATCGGGCCGAGCACCGCGCAGAGCATGAACCAGAAGCAGCCGCCTCGCCCCTTGCTCGTCGCGATCCAGGCGCCGATGACACCCATCACGAGCCAGACAGGGATGCCGAGCTCCAGCTTGTCCATGGCCCGAAGCTAACACGGCGCGCCATGCCGAGCTCCGCGCTCGAGCGGCGCATCCGGGGCGCATCCCGGGGCACGCGATGGTAGAACGCGCTCCCTCCCGGACGCACGCCATGCCCTCGCCCTACCGACCCAAGCACCACGTCCGCATCGTCACCGCCGCCTCCCTCTTCGATGGGCACGACGCGGCGATCAACATCATGCGCCGCATCCTGCAGGCCTCCGGGGCGGAGGTCATCCACCTCGGCCACAACCGGTCGGTGGATGATGTGCTGGAGGCAGCG
>ERZ761602.706-NODE-706-length-68385-cov-49.878121_pt1 | contig 68385 bp, 58 predicted proteins | sample MGYA00512165_ERZ761602 | MGnify/ENA primary metagenome ERZ761602 (study PRJEB28899, sample SAMN02445085) | bioreactor sludge metagenome | biome: EBPR sludge; isolation source: Thorneside wastewater treatment plant | place: Australia: Brisbane, Thorneside...
TGTTGTTCAGGACTTCAGCGCCAGACAGATAAATGAGAAAAATGTTGGTATAGCTGTTTCCAGATTAAACAGGGTCATTGAGATCATGAAATTGCTGATACAACAGATCGGCGTTATGGAAACAATGACACCGCTTGATTTTCTTGACTTCAGAAATTATTTATTTCCAGCATCAGGTTTCCAGAGTTTTCAGTTCAGGGAGATGGAAGTGATGCTGGGACTCAAAGAAAACAGAAGAACTACCTATAATGATAAACCTTATCACTGTGTTTTTGCAAGTGATAAAAAAGATGAACTTGTCAAACTTGAAAAAGGTAATTCTCTATTTGACTTAATTGAAGACTGGCTCGAAAGAACTCCATTTTTGGAGTTTGGTGATTTTAATTTTGTAGAAGAATACCAGAAAGCAGTGCTCAGCATGTTGGGTAAGGAAAAGAAAGCGATATTGGATTCTGACATATTATCTGATGAATCCAAAGATATGAGATTGTCTATGTTGGGTGATACCAATACTTATTTTGCTAATATTATGGATGAAAAAATTTTAAAAACACCAAAATAAAATATTTGCCATGATTATATTGTAATATTATATATTTGCATACTAAATAATTTCTTGTGTGTATGAAATTATCTTTTTAAATTGTATAGTATAATAATTATTTTGCTGACAGTACATAGCAAATCAAAAGATGAACATTTGTATAGTATAAGAATCCTTGTCTATACAAGTCAAGTCGCTTTGTCCAAAGACACAGCTACAAATCAAGAGATTTTTTCGACAAGTTCTCGGCGGGATATAGCGTTCTTGCCGTATTTTGTTTTTCATTCTCAACTCAACCTCGCTAAGATGCTCAAAACCATTCGCTTACTCTTCATCATGGCCTATTTTTCAGGATTTGCATGGGGGCAGAATCCCAATCACGCTCAATTTGCTCCGATGCCTTTCCCGCCTGCAGACGGTCTTCGAACCGGATCCGGTGCTCCGGGTGCTGAATATTGGCAAAATACAGCCTCCTATCAGATCAAGGTCAGCCTAATCCCCGAAGCCCATACCATTCGTGGAAGACAAACCATTACCTATACCAACCATTCTCCGGACACCTTGCCTTTTTTATGGGTACAAATGGAGCAAAACCTGTTCAAACCCAATAGTGCAGGTCAACTGAAACAACCACCAGAGTCGCGTTGGCGCGGCAGTTTTGCAGATGGTGGTTTAGAACTCCCGTCTCTTACGGTGATGATGAATGGGAAGAGATACACCCCTAAGACCTTTCTCAATGATACGCGGTTACGTGTGGACCTCGAAGCCCCTCTGGCAGCTAAAGGCGGAATCGTACAATTGGAAATGGAGTGGTCTTTTGTTATGCCGGAATATGGCGCAGACCGTATGGGACGCTTTGACGCCGAACAAGGCATGGTGTATCAATTGGCCCAATGGTACCCACGTATGTGTGTATATGATGCTACCGACGGCTGGAATACAATGCCCTATCTGGGACAAGGCGAATTTCACTTAGATTACGGGAATTATGACTTAGAGATTACCGCACCCTCAAATATGATCGTTGTCGCTTCCGGAAGTTTATTAAATCCTGAAGCTGTTTTAACCACTTCCCAATTTCAGCGTTACCAACAAGCCAAGAATACGGCCACCACAGTCAAGATCGTAAAGCCAGAAGAAGTGGGCACTCCCATAAATCGGCCACAAGGTAAAGATGCCTTGGTTTGGAAGTTCCGGGCGGAAAACGTCCGAGATGTGGCTTGGGCAGCTTCAGCAGCCTTTATCTGGGATGCTGCCACCGTGGATGGTGTCTGGTTGGCCTCGGCATATCCCAAAGAAGGACTGGGTGATTCGGAAAATCCCGGGTGGGAAGAATCTACACAGATGATGGCCCATTCGCTAAAAGAATACTCCACGCGCTGGATGAAATATCCCTACCCTTCCATGACCAATGTGGCAGGGGTCGTTGGCGGCATGGAGTATCCGATGATCATTTTTTGTGCTGTCGGAGACCGAGGGGAAAGCCTGTTTGGTGTTACGGATCACGAATTCGGCCACATCTATTACCCCATGATCGTTGGATCCGATGAACGCCGCCATGCATGGATGGACGAAGGCTTTAACACGTTCATCAACTTCTATGCCACTCTTTCTTATTACAAACAAGATCCCAAATCCTTCTGGCAAAATACCGCAGAGCAAATCACATTCTACAGCCAGATGCGTTATTGGGACCAACCACTAACCACTGCCCCCGACCTTACGGTTCCAGATGCATTAGGTCTTTTGGCTTATTACAAACCAGCCTATGGCCTTGTGCTACTTCGGGAATACATTCTTGGCCCAGAGTCTTTTGATGCCGCGTTCCGTGCTTATACCGAGCGCTGGAAATACAAACATCCACAACCACAAGACTTTTTCCGGACCATCGAAGATGTTTCTGGAGAAGATCTGGCTTGGTTTTGGCGGGGTTGGTTTTATTCCAATGAACGGTATGATGTGGGTATTCAAAACATTGAGGTGGGATCGGGTGTCATGACGCTCACACTCAAAAAAAACAAACCCTTAGTATTGCCACAGATACTTGAAATTACCTACCAAAACAATACCAAGGAGCGGATCAAGCTACCCGCCGTCATCTGGCATATGGGTGATACCTTCACCAAGTCGTTACCAACCAAAGGAAAGGTATTAAAAGTACAATTAGATCCGGATAAACTGCTACCGGATCAAAACCGTGCGAACGACGCTTGGAAAAGCAAAAACTAATTGCTTTTGATGAATCATAAAACAGCCCCTGTTCACAACAAGGGCTGTTTTTTATTGGTACCGCGGCTTCAAATACTGTTCGTCACATACATCATGTATAGATGGTTAAATAAGCTAAATAGCCATCCGGCAAAACGTTATTTGTGCTTAGGTTCGGGCAATAAAACGCGATCTATCAACCCATATGTTTGGGCTTCTTTTCCAGACAGCCAATAGTCACGGTCTGCATCCGATTCCAGTTGTTCGAGTGATTTACCTGTGTGATGGCTCAGAATTTCATAAAGGCTTGTTTTGATCTTGGCAATCTCTCGAGCGGTGATCTCGATATCAGACGCTTGCCCTTGTGCGCCTCCAAGCGGTTGATGAATCATGATTCGGGAATGAGGCAATGCCGCCCGCTTTCCAGATTCACCCGCAGCCAGCAATACGGCCCCCATAGAGGCAGCCAAGCCCACACAAATAGTGGCCACCTGAGGTGTAATAAACTGCATGGTATCATAAATGGCCAAGCCACTGTCCACACTTCCACCAGGTGAATTAATGTATATACTAATGTCGCGGTCGGGGTCATCACTTGCCAAAAACAGCAATTGGGCAATGGCCAAATTGGCTGTCCAGTCATCAATGGGCGTACCAATCATCACAATCCGCTCCTTGAGCAAGCGGCTGAAAATATCATATCGGATAGAGCCACGAGACGTGACCTCCTCAACGGTCGGAATCACCGCCTGAATTGGCGTATTCTGAAAGGGCTTACTATAGATACCTTCTGGAATAGACGTTAAACTGCGTGTAAACTTAAAGAAATCTTGCACCATTGGGCTTTGGAATAAAGACAATCTGCTAATGACATCAAAACCCCGATGACTCAGCGGATCTGTCTGGTGAAACACATTTGTTTGATAACGGAGCACTTTCTGTATAAAGAAAGGGCTGGCCTGAACACAGCAAACCAACCCTTTTCAAACTGGTTCCCAGTCGGGTATTTATTCGGTTTTCACATCTACTTCCGACGATACGTTCGCCAATTCTTGTTTCATCTCTTCAATCTCCATTCGAATACCAGCCAGGTCTTCTTGTAAGTCACGGGCAACATCTTCTTCTGTCCCACCTTCTAATTCCGTCACCTTGGCATTGATCTCGGCCTCTTGTTGTTCCAAAAACGTTATCTCTTGGTTGATTCGCTCTTTCTCGAAGTCGGCCCTCGACTTTTCTACGACAGTGATGGTGCTTCTAAGAAAGTCCAAGGCTTTTTTGGACAAGATTTTTTCTTCCATTTCCCTATGGAACTTATCGTCATTGCTTTGTTGAAGGACGCTACGAATCAGATCCGAGTTTGCAAATCCCAAGCTGGCCGCCATGTCATCGTAATAGGCTTGGTAGTCTTCCTCAAGAATATCAAATTCGTTTTCTGTCACAATTTTGTCGCGGATAACCATCCAACGGGCTGCGTGCTCGGCATTTTTCGTTTGCGAGAGCCGATATTGGTTTTCGTCGTATGAGTCAGGAAGTTTTCCACCAGATTTGCGCATCTGTTCTTCCTTATACGTTTTGACATAATGGTCCAGCATAGACTGTACAATTGATGCTGGTACCTCAAACACATTCGCCTTTAGGGCCTCGTTGATTATCTTATTATCAACCAAATCGTTCGACCGTTTTTCTCGTGCAGCGGTTTCCTGCTCTTCCAGAAGTTGTCTTAGTTCTTCTATCGTCTTTACCTGATCCTGAGATATTTTGGCGGCCAATTCGTCGGTCAATTCCGGAATATTGCGTTCCTGAATTTTCTTAATGGTAACTTGCCAGACACGCTGATGCACATGTACATCGTCTTCATGCTTTACGGTTACCTGCACCACATCACCTGCTTTTTTACCCAATAATGCTGTTTTAAAAACCTCCAACAAATTTGGGTCATTCATCACAATAGTTGCGTTTTCTTCATTGCCACCTAAAACTTTGACTTCGTTGGTCTCTGCGTCCAACTCTACCATATTGGTTGTAAGGACAGACTTTTCTCCAGCAACTTCATCCGAGTGTTCCAAGGTGGATTCGCGCAGGAGCATATAATCAATTTGACCCTGCACATCTTCCGGTGTAACTGGATTGACAAGACGAGAAACTTGAACTCCTTCCAGTGTTGACAATTCAAATTTCGGATAAACCCCAAATCGAATAACGACTTTCAGGTCTTGTCCCTCTGCATATTCAAAAACAGTCATTTGGGGCGTGCCAAATGCTTCATATGCTGGATTTTCTGATACTTCATCTTCAAACGTGTCTTTCACAAATTTATCTACCACCTCGAATGCAGCAGCTTCACCATACAACTTTTTGACGAGTTGTTTTGGGATCTTACCCGGACGGAACCCTGGCATAGTAGCTTTCTTGGCCACCTGACGAAGTTTATTCTCGATAAAAGGAGTCAGTTCGGTAGCAGGTATTTCAAGCACAAAATCATATTCTACCGAGTTGACAGGAGTAATTGTGGTGTTCATAAGACGCTCATTCGGTTCGGCATGTACAAAACATTGGCCTTAATAGTGCATAGGAAAATTAAGTCTGATAAAATAGCGAATGAACACCTAAATGGCAATTCGAGAACAATAAAGATTCATACAATTCAATCTCCTACTTGATTAATGGCGTATTTCCTCCTTGCTGCTCATCAATGGGAAATGTTTTGGCCATTTGTAACATAATCAGGCCAGCAATCAGCCAAAATCCAGCCGCTACGGAAAACGCAAAGGTACGCCCCCACCAAACAACCATCATCGAAATGATAACCGGGCCAAAGCCGCGTCCTAAATCATCTGCCAAGTTGTATAGGGCAAAAACGGATCCTCGTGCATGAGGCCGATTTACGTTGATAAGCATCGCCCTGATGTTGGGGCTAGCGATAATCACCATAAACCCTGAGACGGCTGCCAACAAGAGGGGCCACGCCAGTTCGGGTGTTGAAAAATCTTTCTGAGAGGGGTAATTTAGAAGCATTAAAACAGGCAATACGCCCACCAACGTGGTCCAACCTGCTAATTTTGGCAATTTTGCGGCTGATTCATTGTAAAGGCGATTTCCCCAAAGCCCGCCTACGAAACTCCCGATTATACTGGCCACTCCGGCCCCCATCACCACAAGCGTGGCTTGTGCAACGGAAAAACCTTTGTCCTGCGCATAAAAGTCATTCAAAAAAGTAAAAAACACCCCCCAAGGAATGGTTGCGAGAATACTTTGCGCAAAGATCAGTCGGTTGGTGGGAACCTGAAACAATTCTATGAGGGAGGAAAAGTTTAATTTTTCAGGGACGTGGGGATCCGGGCCACTCGTTTCATAAGCACCACGTTCTGGCTCGGAAACAAACCAAGCAAAGAGGAATGCGAGCAACAAATTGGGGATGGCTACCACCACAAAAGGCATCCGCCAGCCATAAACAGGCCCCAGAAAGCCTGCTACCAATTGCCCCAAGGCAACACCCAACCCCATAGACAGTGCAATAATCCCTGTCGCTTTCGCACGATGTGTCGGTGGGAATAAATCACCTAACAAGGAGTAGACTAACGGCAAAGCACCCCCAATGCCAATGCCAGTAAAAGCACGTAGCCAATATAAGTGCGTATAGTTTTGAGCAAATCCAGTCAATAAACACGGTATCGTTCCGATGAGAACAACAGCCAAAAACAAGGGTTTCCGAGCAATGCGATCGGTCCAATGACCAATAAACAAGGTAACGACCCCTCCTAACATCCAGAAAACCAAGGAGATATCGCCTCCCAGTTTTACATCTCGCTCTGTCTCAGAAAATCCAAACTCTTGGGCAATCTGGGTAAGGTTGGGGGCCAATAGGTTTTGATCGGCATATAAAAAAGCCGACATTAGGGCAAGTAGCCAAACAGTACGGCTATGAACGGTTTTATTGGGCATAAAAAAAGGGCAAGTATTAACCTGCCCTTAAAATACAATTTTTTAGACCAAATTGTTTATCGAACCCCTTGCTTTCGGGTGTTCAGCATCAAGAAGTTTGCGGCAATGGAAGTGGAAGTTCCCAAAGGCAGTATCCCTTGTCCAACATAAAGGATAGGATCTGCGCCCCAAGCAAATGAGCGAGCCATTCCAATAAAGGTACCGGGGTATAGCGTGGAAACTTGACCATTGTTTACCAACAGCAAAGGATCGGGAGTGCGGTTAGTTGCCACAAAAATGTCTCCGTTTTTTGCAAGGTCAATTGCAAAAGCTTCATTGGTTCCCAGATTCAAGTCAGCGACTTTCACAGGTGTGCCCAAGTCGCTGTTCGCGTCTATTGGGAAACGGAAAACGCTAAATTGATTGTCTTTCTTGGCCAATACGAATAGATTTGTTCCAGAAACCCGAACAGAACGTACATCCCCTACGAAAGCATAGTTTTTTGTGGTTTTATCTGGCTTTACGCGATACAAGTTCGCATTATTGCCACCCACCCATAGGTTGTTGTTCGCATCAAAATCTAAACTCACAAGACGAGCCGATTCCAAGGTGGTCGGAATAGCCACATAGGTCTCTTGGTTGCTGTTTTTCTTGAATCGGAAAATAGCTCGTAACCCACGAACGGCATAAAGATACCCTTCATCGTCGCGATACTGCATATCATCAAACTTTTGGCTTTGCACATTGGTCGCCGTCAGAAACTGAGAACGGGTTCCATCTGGCGCATAGGTAAAGACCCCCGCCGCACTTCCACTGACAAAGAGCGAGACATAAATATTGTTGGCTTTGTCGTTCGTCATACCAAAAGGCTCTTCTGTCTTTGCATCAAAAGTGTTAACGGGTTCAAACGAGGGTGCAATTAGGACTTTAGACGTTGCCGAGAAATTTTCTGCGCCTAAAGTTGCCACCCGTAGATCCACTTCTTCCAGAGGGCGGGTTTTGGGGTCTTTGGGGTCAAACGTTGGACGGATGGGCGCCTGAATGGTTAGTTCTGTTGTACTTGCCGTAAGGACGGTTGCACGAACGGCATCCCGCACCTTGCCCCGATTGGGCTTCCCACCTGTACTGACGATATTACCAGCAGCATCTACCGCAGGAAGATAGAATGTAACATAGACCATGTTTTTTGCGGGATCCGAAGAGAAGTTGGACCCTCTGATGGTGAGCACATCTATTCCGGCAAAAGGCGGCGATTCTACACTCGTAATACTTGTAACCGCAGGGTCAGGATCTGAGCCGAGGTTTTCTTCATTAAACAGCGAGTTATCGCCGTTAAAGTCGCAGCCTGCCAAAAAAATGGCCAGTAATGCGAAGAGAGGAAATTTACGTTTAATGTACTTCATGTCTGTAAAGGCTTGATAGCGCTCCGGCCTATATAAAAGGCCGTAAACTGCCGTTAGAGTCCAATTTTAATACCGATCCGCTGAACGGCGTTGAATATCCCGAATTGGGTGTACGAATAATCCGCCTGTACTTTTCGATCGCCCCGTTTTAATTGTACCCCGCCACCAAAAGTAAGGCCCTGCTGGTCTGACGGAAAGGCGTATCCGGCGCGTAAAGAGAGCAAATTCCGGAAAGAATATTCTGTCCCAACCTTGAGTACCTCCGGAAAATCGCGAGGATGTTCAGCATCAACGGAGAGTAATAAATTATGGTCACTTCCCAGCGCCGAGAAGTCCAATAAATCCATCGAGATTCCCATACGCATGGAAAGAGGGAGTTGGAACGTTTCCTCCTCATATTTTATCTCTTTGGCAAAGTTACGCGCATTAAAGGCAAACTGCAGGCTTTTGAATCCTGTTTTATATAAAACGCCAAAGTCATAGGCCATAACCGTTTGTTTGTAAGACTCATATACGTAATCACCCAGCGTTTTGTCGAACTGCGTGGCAGCACTACCAAGATCTTGGGTAACACGTTTTACACTACCCCCAATGGCAAATCGGTCTGACAAAGAGCGTGCATAACTCAATCCAACCGACATGGCTACGGGATGAATGCTGTTTGGTAAATCCAGATAACCACGATCATTGTTTGCACGAACGGTGGCCTGAATTTCACCATAGTCCACATTCATCACACTTACGCCAAACGTTCCGATGTTTCCGGCTTTAAAGGCCACGCCTGCCAAATTGTAGTTGATGTCGGCAATCCAAGCCATCTGACCAAAAGAGGCGCTCAACTTTCCACCCATGTTGGCCATACCTGCTGGATTGTAAAACATCATCTCGGCCCCGCCTTCTAATGCCGAGATCGCATCTCCAAGACCAGCCGCACGTGGATCAGGCGAAGCCGCCAAAAACTTCATACCCGTTTGGGCTAATTTTTGTTGATTGTCTTTTTGTGCCCAAAGGCTTATAGGCAGCAAGAGCAGCAAAAAGACAAATATCTTGGTCATTTTCATGGTGTTCCCCGTTTCATGGTCGTTCCATACCAACCATTTGGATGCATCAGTTGTGTTCATTTTTTTCCTCTGATGGTTAAATGGTTAGCGGATAACAACAAATTTCATGATTTTACGCTCACCTTTCCGGAATTCTACGGCCCCCGTCGTTTTATTGAGTTGGTCTTCATTGGCGGTAATGACGGCAATGTAAATTCCAGAAACAATCAATTGTCGAGAAGAGGTAGTGTGGTCCCAATAAGCGTCTCCAGATCCATCGGTATGCTCAAATTTGTCCACCAATTCACCCAATTCGGTATAAATTTCAATGGAACAAATAGCCGGAATGTCAAAGAAGCCCAAAGCATCCCGTTGTGAGAATCGTAGGTCTGTTCCAGCCGCGATTGTATAGGGGTTAGGCACAATGCGCACGCCATCCCAAGCGGTTCCGGCAGGCCGTTTTAGTCTTGCTGGTGCATAGGACTGGGCAAAGTAGCGACTGCTTCTCAAGACACGGTTAGCCGGTGTCCCTGGGCCACCTGTATTCTTAGACTTATCCAGATAACCTTGGACGTAGTAAAAATAATCCAACCCCCGAATGGGAGTGGTATCATCAAAACTGGTTTCGGACGGCCCCAACCGTTTGATCATCGTATAGGTAGAGTCATAGCTGTTTTTGGTCCGATACACTTCCCAGCCATCTACTTGTGCGCCCGCGAAAGGCGTCCATGAAATCTGAATACGATCACCACCAGACTTTACTTCCAATTGTTTCGGCGGTAAAGGTGCTTTTGGTGCTTTAAAGCCACTTTTGTAGTTGTCAATTGCCCGACGGAAGGTCTGGAATAATGAGTCTCGGCTTTGGAAAACGATGTCGTTTTTTTGTGTCACACTGATCTGGCCTTTTTGAAGTAAACGACCAACCCGGATATTTTCCTCTCGGCTTAGACCCGCTGCAGCATCGGCCAGTACAATCTTAATGCTTTCTCCTGGTTTCAGGGTGTAAGGGCCAAATCCCATGCCATTGCTAAACCCTCCAGACGTACCCAATGCCGGATCTCCGGTCGGAGCCTTAAAGCCGGGGTCTCCGGTTGGTTCTACAATAAAGGCATGACGTGGTTTTTTACCTTGAGTCATGACACGGTATTCGGTTTCCATTTGGGACACATTAAAGGCATCGTTGCGGGACTGGTAGTTGTCATCCGAGCCAATGTAGTTCATGGTAAATGGTTGGTTCACATCGTCTATTTTCTCGGTGGCGGATTTGTCGGCGTGGAGCACCACGGTTCCGGCAAATTGGGAGGCTCCCAAACGTCCCAATGTATCCGCCGAGGCAATTTGTAGTGCGGGAAGGGCACTCTTAAGAATCGGTCCTCCAATGTTATCATATCGGGTAAAAGCAGGAAATTTGCCATGCCACGCAAACTGTGCACGGAAATTCTGATTGGCCGGATCCGGGCGAAGTCCATCGCCCCGTGCATCAATCATGGTATTCATCCCCCAACCAGAGCCATTCCCCACCACATAACGGGTTTCTTTTGCGACAGCCATCCGGGTTTGGAAATAAATCATGACATCACTAAGGGTCTGGTTTGGCAATTCGATATCGGCATCACCATCCGTATTACCCGTATTGGTAAAGGTATATTCCTGCACGTGGTAGTTGTCATTGAATTCCTGAGAGAATTGCAAAACCCTGCGTTTCATGGTTAGACCCAAAAGGTTGTTCACCACGTTTTCGAGGACAAAATCGGCATCCAAATTAGGATCCACCTCGTCCACAATCATGGCTGTTTCTGGTTCTGATGGGTCTCCATCTACAAAAACAGAGGGTAATTCAAAACGGCTGATTAACTTAAAGGTTGTCGGGAAGAACTCGTTGGCGCCACTGACCCGTGGGCCGATATGAACCACACGGGTATCAAATTTGGTGCCCTTGTCATCAGTGACATTCTTCGCACCAATCCACATGCCTCGGGCAGCCTGCATATCGGTAAAGCGATAAATGCCGGGCCAGCGCCATCCATCTTGCTGGGTTTTAACAAATCCGGCTGATTCTACCTCGCTCCCTACTTCGGCATACCAGTTATGAAAACTACCGGCAGAGAGCCACTTATTGGTAAACTGAGCTTTTGTTATCTGGAAAGCCCCTACCAGTAGCAAGCACAAAGGCAGGAGTTTAAAATACTTACGCATAAAAATTTTCGCCTAAAGATGAATCAATCAGTTCCTGTTCCGCATAGCAGACAGGTATAAGTACATTACAACTTTATCCGCAATCCAAACCAAAAATCACGCGGATCTAGGAAGTTAAGGAATTCCTGATTTGGCATGTCAATGTAGCGTTTTTCGCTCAGTACGGCGTCCACAAAACTTTTATCCGCATCCACCCACTGGCCATTTTGGAATTGGATATAGGACTTGGTATCGAATTCATAATACAGCACATCTCCCGAACCGGTTATGCTGCTTCGGTTTTGGATGCCGGTCGTTGGTTGGTAGGCCACCCCTGGTTTACGGAACGTTCCGAATTTGTCATTACCCGGGATATTGGGATAATCGGGCGATTCCGGTAAGTGGAGGGACAGGCGATATTTATTGATGTCTACGCCATCGAAGTATCCATACGCGGATAAGCGTTTGGCATTCAATACGTTAAATACATCCGCGAAAAACTCTATGCCCCTCTTTCCGACATAAAATGACTTTGCAAACCGAAGGTTCGTGTTCCAGAAGTCCACCACATCCACATTGCGTTCCACACCGGGTTTAGAACCGCCACCCACCCAGGTTGCTTTGCCACCATCTTGCCAAGACACAATGAAACTGGTCTTCCATCCACCCAAGGGCTTTATGCTTCCCACTTTAGGTCCCCAATCATCCGGCGAAATCAGGTCTATATTTAACCGTCCATAGGGGTACGGTTGGGGTTTAGATTGGGCCGCACGCCGTACCGCATCGTCGTTCACATAGTTCCGCATGGCCTGAGGGTTTTGATAAACGGTTCCATATCCAAAGTAGCCTGAAGAATTCACCATGTAGGTAAAGTTGACAAATCCTTGTAACCAACCGCGATTTCGAGAAAGTGTTACCTCGAAGCCCCGAATATCTTCATACAGATTGGGTTCGGATGTGGTATAGTTTACCGTATTGTTTTTAGAGACATAGTTTACCAGGTAAGGCTGGAGTGATACGTCTTTATAGTATCCGGCAACACGAATCAAAAATTGCTCGGCAACCGACTGTTCGTAGCCCAGTTCGTAGGCAACTGTTTTGGGCAATGGGTTATTCGGGTTTGCAATGCGAGTTATTTGTCCGGTTGTAGTGGCATACCGCACCAAAAACAAATTTTCGGGGGCAGGCATGGAACGGAAGTGGCCATAGTTGAAGTATAGCTTAGAAAGCGTTGTGACGGGGAAAGAAACGCCTACACGGGGGCTAAACTCCAGAATTTTCTTCGTTGGGTCCTTCTCTTGATTTTCCAATTCGGGAGACCCTTTGGCAGATAAAACATTTGAAAATGGGTCTAAAACATACCAATCTCCGCCCGCATGGAAATAGTCTGCACGCAATCCGAGATTGGCCACCATTCCATTAAATTCCAATTTGGTTTGGGCAAAAAGTGCCCCCCGAACCGGTGAGCGGTCCCATTTGGATTGTGAATTACTGGAGGGGAGGTATGAGTCGAAGTTGCCATAATTCACTTTGGTGTTGCTCTGGTTTACCTCGAAACCAGTCCGAACTTGCAAGAAGCGATTGAGCTGATTGGTATAGTTCCCTTTCAGGTTAAATACCCCAACAAAACTGGAGTCACGGGAGTTAGACATCCCTACCCCCATCCGCATCCCATCTACACCATTGGAAGGGTTCGGCATAAAGCCATAAGGACCTTCGTCAAACCCTACCCCGCCAAAGGTTTGTACGATCGAAAGATCTCGGTCTTCGCCTGGAACCGTATCGTATTCCGTAGCCAGATAAGCAGCTTGGACTTCATAATAACTTCTACCGTTCAGTGCATGGTTAAAAGTGGCACCGAACATCTTGCTATTCACGTCGGTTGGGTTCCAATAATCCTTCGAAAAAATCCTCGAATCAATAAAACTGACACTCGTTAGGTTACTGGCGATACCTGAGGCGGAACGGAAAAAGCCTGGGGATCCTGAACGGCTTGCGGAAGTTCCACTTTGCCGCCCCATCATACCCTCTATCGAGAACTTCATTCCTTTTGCTACATCTGATGTGATTTTAACGTGGCCATTATAATCTTGATACCGATCGGTATTAAGCGGTATCATGTACATGTCTTGGTTTTGGATAAAGGAAGCGTAAAAACGGGTATTTCCGATCTTATTGAGGCCGGGAATAGGGCCGCCAAATCCAAAGTCCACGTTATAATCAGGACGGTTAATCTGCATATTTTTCCGGTGTTGCCATAAAAATGCTTTTTGCAAGGCCTCCGGCGTCATATCGTTGGTTGGATCATCGTCTTTTAATCGTTTTTCGGCAACAGCGATCCATCCTTCAAAGGTTCCATATTGGTCTCGTGTAGCTTGGTCCCAAGAACCAGTTCCGGTCATCGCCACTTGCGGGTCTATGAAGCGGCGAATCCAGTACGAGTTTAAGTCGTTGGCCGCCGGACCAATGTTTTTTTGTGTTGGCGGGCTATATCGAACATTAATACTGGCCTCGTAGCGATCCCGCTTTCCTTCCTTGGTGATTACGTTTACCACACCAGACCGCACATTGCCATATTCGGCATTAAAGCCTCCGGTTTGTACCTGAATTTCCTCTACCGAAGAAAGAGGAATATTGGTAATAGGCGAGTTGTCGCGTTCATCACGCAGGGTAAGGCCATTGACGTTAAAAGACAACTCGTCGGAGCCTGACCCCCGGAATGAGAGTCCTTGAATACCAGCTTGTAGGCCCACAGCTCCTGTAACCGAGGCTACGGGTAGTCTGGCCACTTCCTGCGCCCCAATACTGGCGGTTGAGTTAGAAACATCCTTTTGTACTACGGGGCGCTCGGCAATAACCGTTACCTCTGTTAGGGTAGTCTCTTCTTTTAGTTGTACGTTCAGCGGGGTCGTCAGGTTGGTACTCACCCGCACATCGCTCACATTTACGGTCTCGTAACCAATGAAGGAGACGCGAATCGTGTACGTTCCCGGTCGGACATTGATAATGGAGAAATAGCCCTCCGTGTCCGACACATTGCCCTGTGTGGTTCCAAGTACCTGCAATGTAACACCGGGAAGCCCCAGTCCAGTTGCGGCATCTGTAACCCGTCCGGCAATTTTTCCGCTTTGTGCCCAAGCCATACCACTGTATAGCACAAGCAAAAGCAGGATACTCCAGCATTTGCGTTTCATGATTGATCGGGTTTTATCGGGAGATGAGAGAAAGTTCATGATGTATAACACAGGTCAAAAAATATAGACTCATTTTTCGGGAATAGTACCAATTTTAATTCCATACCGCAAGCGCTTTTTTGGTGTACCATTTTTTGGTGAGTGACTAAAGCCATACTTTAGGCACTCACTTCCCCCAAAAAAAGCACGTTCCCATTCAGAAAGGGCCTATGTTTTCTCGATACTTAGCCTATTTATTTACTTCACGGAATCCAAATCGGATACCTTGTAAAACCTACCACCTGGAGACAGAAACTTGTCGCCACTTCGTTAATCAGATTAACTTCACAAAAAATCAAAAAGGGAATCTCTCCAAACAGACCCCCTTTTCTTTGTATCTGATGGGCTTATGGCATTTCGTGACAGGTCACATAGGCCTCCGCCGCATAAAATTCTGGCAACCCAAGGGCATCCATCTCTCGTGCTAACCCCACATTGCGGTCACGGGCACGCTCCCAAAACTCACGGGCATCCGAACCAGGAAAAAGCGCCCGGTCTTTTTGGCTTTCATGTTTGTAGATGGCGTCAATTTTTTGGCTTAGGTCTGCCTTAGACATAGGTAAAAAGATATCGGCTTTCTCAATTTCCCATTCTTGCCAAGCACCTCGGTATAGCCAAACGAGTGGTTTCTTGACCCCTTCTTGTTGGTTGTATTTTTCTAATGCCCGTTTGATGGCTGTATAACACATACGGTGTGTTCCATGTGGATCAGACAAATCTCCCGCCACATAAATATGATCTGGTTTACGCTCATTGAAGAGGTCTAAAACTATTTGAACATCATCCTCCCCAATAGGCGCTTTTTTTACCTCTCCTGTTTTATAAAATGGCATATCCAAAAAACGCGCATCCTTTTCATGCAAGCCCATTACTTCAATTCCGGCAATGGCTTCGGTGTATCGAATATAGGCCTTCAACTGCTGAATTTCGGCAGTGTCTATTTGGCCAGGTTTTTTATGGGTGATGAAGTCAAAAATCGGACGTGTAAAGGCTTTGATACGGGCCTCTCCATCTGCGCCGCCGTGAAGCCGTGCAGACATCTCCAAGAACCGCAGATGGCGTTCCACATCCATGTCAAATACAGCAACCGATCCATTGGTCATGTAAGCAACCGCCACATCGTTTTTGTTTTGGGCCAACTTTCCGAGCATGCCGCCCATAGAGATCACATCATCGTCTGGATGTGGGCTAAAGCAGATACAGGACTTTTTCTTGGGCAATTCCGGCTGGTATTTGATGCGATCCCGAAGTTCCATAAAGACTTTATACGTCAGTTCATCCGCAGTTCCGTGAGCATTGACCAAATCGTGCATATGATGATGGTGGAAGTCTGCGGTTTCCAAGTGTAAAATTGGTTTTTTGATTTTTTTAGCCAGCCAGACAACCGCTTTACGGGCCATTTCGGCATTCCACGAGACATCGCCCACAATCCAAGGCGTTTTTTCGCGTGTTAATTCACTCGCCGATGCCCGGTCCACATAGAAGGCACAATGGAGGTGTTCTTGTAAAAAAGAGGCGGTAACACTACTGTTGGGTTCCTCTTCTACGGCTTTTCGGATAATATGGCCTTTGTGCTCACCGGTGGCCATCAAGATGATTTCACGGCATTCCAGAATTGACCCTACCCCCATGGTGATGGCTTCACGGGGAACATTCTTCTCCTCAAAAAAATCCCCAGCAGCATCTCGGCGCGTCACTTCGTCCAAAACAACCATTCGGGTACGATCATCGCGACGCGAACCTGGTTCATTGAAGCCAATATGACCACTTCGACCGATTCCCAATAGCATCAGGTCTATCCCACCTGCTTTTTTAATTTGCCATTCGTATTCATCACAATGCGTATCCACTTCTTCGCGTGCAATATCCCCACGAGGAATATGTATATTCTTACGTGAGATATTAACATTTTTGAATAGATTTTCTTCCATAAACCGATGATAACTTTGCAGTGCATCGGGCTTCATCGGGTAATATTCGTCAAGGTTGAACGTGATGACATTGGAAAAATCTAATCCTTCTTCTTGGTGCATCCGGACCAATTCACGGTAAACGCCAATTGGTGTAGAGCCTGTCGGAAGACCCAAGACTGCCATTCTTCCGGTAACGGCGCGATCTTGAATGAGGTTGGCCACTTTTCTGGCCACTTGTCGCGCCATTTGTGCCGGATCATCAAAAATGAGGACAGGCAATCGCTCCAAGCGCATCGTGTGGCTGGATCTGGCCTGAATTCGTGTGGTGTTTGACATGGGTAAACGATAGTTTTAGGGGACAAGATCAACCGGACGAAACTTTTGGAAAGACAAAAGTTTGCCGGAGCAGGCATACTTTAACAACTTGTATAAAATAGGACATGAATCCACTCAATGTTTGTTATGGTGGATGAGGTTCCGGTAAATTAACCACACCGTAAAGAAACCAAATTGGGCCTTTCCTTGCTTTTGCCCATGTACAAAACACGGGAGTATTCAGAAATTGGCAATTCGTCTATAAAATCAAGTATTTACAGGCGATCGTATTTTGATTTGTTCTTATAGTTCAGAGACATTTCAGAAATCGCTTCAAACACTGCCTTGGCAATAAACACCCTTTTTCTCAGAAGAAAAGGTTGCTTGGTTTCAGCACTACGGGGTAAGCCAAACCATTTGAGGTCGGATCCCTTTTGGGGTTTTGTTTGGGCGTGCTTCAAGTGTGACTGGTATGAGGTTTATACATCACCCATTCTTTGGCGTTTAGGTGATGGGTATGAGGTATCATTGAAATGCACCTTCAAGGCCCTCAAAAGATTTTTTAAAAAAATGCCCTACTCTCTGAGAGCAGGGCAGAACTTTGTTCAAAAGCAGCATTTGCTTAACGGCGCTTGCGCTGGTAGTCGTCCAAAATGGAGCGGGCAATCCGTTCGCCCGCAAATTCGGCCAAATTTCGGAATCCAGTTTCCATGTCTTTCACAGAGAGTTTCGCAAGATCGGTAGCCGTAAAGATGTTTCCGGCACCTCCCCCCAAGCCAAACCAATGACGGGATACTCGGTCTCGAACTTGGACTCCCCGTTTCCAAATAGACTTATTGGTTTGATTATCATAGATCAATACATCTCCTTCGACAAATAGGTAGGTTGCACCAAACCAAGAATCGGCACGGATACCATATTGTCGAATACGCAGGTCCATGATAAAATCGGCATCTTTTACGCTACTAACTGGTGCATAACCAATGGACTCCGCAGCCGATAATAGCGTCTTGCGGGCCATTATTTCGGGGACATCTACGTGTTGCAGGGCACTATCTAAGCGTGCTTCTGCTTTGTCCACCTGAATATACTTTGCGACCGCCGTTCCAATCCGCAACATTGTTCGCCAAGGGTTTCGGGAATCCATGCGAGTATCGTACCAAAAATCTGAATAAATTTTAGGAGAAGGGGGAATAGCAGCCATTACCGCCATTTTCTGATCCCGAAGATTGTATTCCGGTAACTTGTTCAACGTGCAGCCAGCAGTGGTCGTTAAGACCAAGAGGATCATGAAAGATCCAATAAGCCATCTTTTCATGGGAGATTAAGGTTTAAGGTGGGAAGACATAATACCTGATACTTGTGCTGGGGTAGGTTTCTAATCCTGTTTTTGGCAAACACAATGCCCTTTCCAAGAGTTTTGACCAAACTTAACAACTTTTTGCGCCTTTCAATCCGTTTATTCCAGACCCAAAACAAGACGAACTTTACACAATATACCCGCTCATGCCCATTTTTCCCCATAACTTACCTTGTATTGTATATAACCCCACACCGGAGTCACCGTATTTGTTAAGGGCAAACACAGAGCGGTAACGATCCTGTTTGGTAGCCATGCCGCCCGGTTTTCTGGTATAGTATCGTAAACACAAATGTCCATTATATGAGACAATTATTTTTTACAAGAAAGATAGAAAAGATCATAAATTTGCAAATAATCATCTTTTCAACCTAAGGCGTTTATACCGTTCATGAATGTAGCCCTCAAGAAAATGATCCGCCGAATCGTGGCCCAACTTTTACGTGGTCACGCATATCATTGCCCTGTATGCGATGGGCGCTTTAGGAAATTTTTGCCCGGTGGTGCCAATAAACGTGCCAATGCCCAATGCCCTGCCTGTGGCTCCTTAGAAAGACACCGCGCATTTTGGCTGTTTCTTCAGAACTTCCCGTTGCCAGAACAACCGCTACGGGTACTACACTTTGCACCTGAAGCCTGTTTTGAAGAAGCTTTTCGTCGTTGGAAAAACTGGACTTATGTTACTACAGATCTTTATGTACAAGAGGTGGATCTTAAGTTGGACATAGAAAAATTAGACGTTGATAATGCCTCCTACGATCTGGTGATGTGTCACCACGTTTTACCGGAAGTCCGAAACGATGTACGAGCGCTTGAAGAGCTTTATCGGATTTTAACGCCCGGTGGTTACCTGCTGATGCAAAATCCATACGATGCACATTTGCTCGTTACCCGTCATGCAGCAGACCTCTCTTTGGCGGAACGCCATCATTTATGGGGTAAGTATGCGGATCAATACCAACATCACTATGGCAAAGACTTTCCTGAAACACTCGAAAATATTGGATTTGAGATCCGTATTGTTCAGGCTGAAACCCATTTTCCATCCGTTCTCGTGCAGTACAACCGCTTGGCCGGAACCCTGTTTGTGTGCAAAAAACCGTTTGGCTTGGCCTAAACTTCTAATCCAAGCACTTCGAGAAAATCAGAAATTTTCTGCTCGATTTCTGCCCATTCATCTTCGGGCGTTGAACCCAGAACAATCCCGGCACCAGAATAGAGCGACAAGGTATCCCGCCGAAGAAGGCCACTGCGAATACCAACTGCAAACTCGGCAGCCTTTGCTCCAATCCAGCCAATTGGGCCAGCATACCAACCCCTGTCGAACGGCTCCAATGCCGCAATGGTAGAAACCGCTTCCGAGGTGGGGTAGCCGCCCACCGCTGGTGTGGGATGTAGCACACGTAGTAAATCGGCATCCCGTACATTGGATTTAAGTGTTCCTTCTACACGAGCATATAAGTGCATCCGGCGTGTAAGGGTCATTAGGGTAGCTTCCTCGTCTGTTTGCAGGTTATCACAAAGTTCGGAAAGGGCATCTCGGATGGAGGTTCGGACGTAGTTGTGTTCTCGTAAGTCTTTTTCGGAATGTAACAATTCTTGTGCAATGACGGCATCTTGTGCTGGAGCTTGGCCTCTGGGACGTGTACCTGCAACAGCCTCACTTAGGATATGTTGCCCATCACGGCCATACAATCGTTCGGGTGTGGCTGCTATAAATGAGGTTCCTATATCCGGTTGAAAGAAGAAATGAAAACAATCTGGCTTGCATTCATAGAGTTTTTTGAGTAGTAATACAGGGTCGAGTGGTTCAGGAAAGCGAAAAACAGCTTTACGTGCCAGTACCACTTTATGTAGTTCTTCTTTGGAAAAGGTGTCCAATAACCAAAGGATTTTTTTCTGCCAAGCTCGTTCGTTAGGTTCATTGTGGCGGCTGATGGGCAAAGAAAAATGACCTGTCAGGGGTGTTTCTGGAAATGTTAAAGCACTCAACTCGGCTTTGATGGATTCAAGCTGGTCAAAATCGGTAGGAAATACAAGATTACAAACCAACTTATACGACTCGCCCTCCTGTATCACCTCGAAGCGGGGAAGAAAAAAACTAAACTGACCAAAAGGCTCCCATTCTTCATCGGGCACAGTATGTTCAAACCGCAATCCTCCATAGAAACGGGCACTGGGCTCACTTTTTAATAGGCGTTGGGCTTCGGCCATTCGGCGGAAGGGGAATCCAGAGGCTTGTGATACAATGGCATGGGCCACGCCCACTGCCGCAACCCTCCCTTTTCTGTCTCGGTCTCCCCAAAACAATTTTTGATTCTGTCCTTGTGCTGATAACCAAGAAAAGACATCTATTTCAGGCGCTTGTGCTTCTAAACGCACCAACCGGAGCACCTTACGGCGTCTCGGTATTTCGTCAGACAATCGCTCTATTTGCTTGTACAAATTTGCGACAGGAGACAAAACCTCCGGCTGATATGGCAAAACAGGAACTCTCAATTCCAAATCATAAGCAGTTGCAACAAATCTATTATCCAAACGATCACGTTGCTTTCCGGTTTCGGAAAATTAGATTAAAGATAAATAAGATACGATACCAAAGACGGTTTCACACATCGTCCTATAAAAGCTACAAACAAATTAACGCTCGCAGTGTGTTTAGTACCGCCGTATCAAGCCAATTAACCGGCCAACCACGTAGCAATCAGATGAATTGGTATTAAATACTTCCTCTGTGTAACGTTTTTCCGCAGGGCGTAGCATCACCTGCCAACGGGCAGCATACAGGTAACGAATAACCGGACGCTCACGAATCATGGCCAGAACCATTTCCCCTTCCTGGAGCATAGAGAGTGGTCCCGTCTCCACAACAGCCCAGTCGCCAGCCCTGATTCCCTCTTTTGCCATGCCATCATCTCCTACTACCACTACCATGCAATGCTGTTCGCGGGCACTCCGCAACAAGTGTGCATCCACAGCTATGGTACGGTATCGGCCTGATGACCACGCTTCACCAGAACGTGGCGGCGCGGGCACCAGTGGCAAAACGGGGATCTCTCCCCCATCCGTCATCGTCCCAGAATCCTCTGTCAAACGAATACCACGAGAAGTACGGCTTTCCTTTTGCAAATGCCCTTTGTCCACCAAAATACGGATCACCTTGTGTACCGCATTGGTAGATTGAATGCCCATCAAGTCTGCCAGTTCTTTCAAAGTGGGTGGTTTCTGAAATGAACGTATATGATCCCGAATAAATCCGAGAACCTGAAGTTGGCGCTCTGTTAATCGTCTATCGGTCATTAAATTTGATCTTTTGTCGAAAATTTAAGTATTGGGTCACAAAAATAAGATATTGAAAGGTGGAAATAAAATCAATATTAAAACAAAAAAGGTGATCTTTTGTACACCTATTATGAAAATAAAAATGTAAACAATATGTATGTACAGATTGCATGTGGATAATAACTTTAGACATGTTGAAAAACAGGCGTGCATTTCAATGGGAAAGTTAATAGTTTGAGGCTGTGGGGAAATGTGGGGGATAATCCCAGATAATGGGGAAAAAATCCATCAATAGTATCAAAATTAGGCTCCAATGGCCGGATTTAAAGGACAAGCAGATTATTCAGTAGATGCCAAGGGACGGGTCGCCCTTCCGGCCAAGATGCGACGTGTCCTAAGTCCCGCTGCCAACGATACTTTTGTCCTTACGCGGGGCATCGAGCGATGTGTGTACCTTTACCCTTTGGATGTGTGGAATAAGAAGGAAGCCGCTGAATTTGAGCACCTGAATCAATACGAGCCAGAGACCCGTGCGATGCTTCGTTCGATGTATCGCTGGGCAGATGAGGAAACATTAGACGCACAAGGTCGCGTTATCATTTCCAAAAGGCTTATCGAATTTGCGGGAATTGCAGATAAAGTGACCATTATTGGTGCATTGGATCGCATCGAAATTTGGAATCCAGATGTCCTAACCACCGAATTGGCCGAGGAAGACGCCCAATATGGCGCCCGAATCCAACTGGTGATGGGAAAACGGGAGGCTGAATGAAGCGTCCCGCCAAAGTGCAGTCCAAGGACAATGTAGGGGAAATGCCTCAACCATACGCCACCCCATACCACGCCCCTGTTCTTTGTAAAGAAGTTTGTTTACACCTGATAGGAGATCCCAATGGCATCTATGTGGACGGAACATTGGGCGGAGGTGGTCATACGGCTGCACTGCTAGACCAACTAAAGCCGAACGCACGGGTAATTGGCATTGACCAAGACCACGAAGCGCTCCGTGTTGCAGGCGAAAGGCTTGTGCATGACACACGTTTCACGCCACTATATGGCAACTTCAGCCACCTTAAGGCACTGTTACAACAGCTTGGAATTGACAAGGTAGATGGCGTTCTGTTGGACTTGGGCGTTTCGTCTCACCAGTTAGACAACCGTTCCAGAGGATTCAGTTTTCAAGGTACTGGGCCTTTAGACATGCGGATGGACCCCCAAACTGGCATTCCAGCCTCGGCATTAATCAACCATCTGGACGAACAGGCGCTCCGGCGTATCATTTGGACATTTGGGGAAGAAAGGCGTGCAGTTGCAGTTGTGCGGAATGTGCTGAAAAAACGACCTTTCGAGACAACAGAAGCGTTTGCAGATTGCATTCGAGAGGTTGTCCAAGGGCCAGAGCAGCACAAAACACTTGCACGTGTCTTTCAGGCATTTAGGATCGCGGTAAATGAAGAGTTGACCGTTTTGGAAGACGCTCTGCGTGCAACGCTCACCCTTGTAAAGCCCGGTGGCAGGCTCGCAGTGATTACCTATCATTCGCTGGAAGATCGCCCCGTGAAGCGATTCTTGAAATTTGGAAACTTTGAGGGAATACCATACAAAGATTTCTTTGGAAATCTGATAACGCCTTGGGAATTAATTCTGCCCAAGGCCATTGAAGCAACCGAAAACGAAATTTTCACAAATCCTCGTGCTCGAAGTGCAAAACTGCGCATCGCAACACGAATCGAAACACCATCTGCATGAACAACCGGTTCAAGAAAAAGCGTAAAGAGAGTAAGTTCATGGGCGCACTCGCCAATGAAGAGCGTAGTTGGGGTATTGGACCGGATGGAATTGTTGTTGGGCCTAAAGTGGCTTCGGGGCCTTTGCCTACTTGGGACGATCTTTCGAACCGAGGAAGCAAGGCCGTTCCGGATGCTGTTATTGAGGCAGAGTCTAAAAAAGCGGGTAAATTCCGCAGCTTGCCGCTTTTTTTACTCATGTTGCTGTTTGCAATGATCGGTACTTTGTATGTACGTCATGTTTATGATGCGCAAAAGTTGTTAAGTCATGTACAACAATTGCGAAAAGAAAACATCCGCCTGCACTTGGAACGCAACCGGTTGAATGCTGAATACGACCGGATCACCGAGCCTCAAACCCTTGTTGAAGCAGCAAAGCGGTTGGGTTTGGTGGAAGGGCACCATTATGCAGATGACATCCTTATTCCGCAATCGGGTTTAATCCCATAATGTTCCCCAGCCTCAATGGGGCGACAAACAAATTACTTAAACGGCCACCTAACCACCTATGGCTGACATTAGACACCAAATCTTTAACCGCTTGACGGTGACACTTGCCTTGCTCGGTGTTTTGCCCTTGCTCATTCTGGGGCAAATGGTCCGGCTCGTATGGTTCAGAGGTGACGAATTACGGGCACGCGGCGAAGAACAGGCCAATTCATTAGAGGTCATTCCCGCCATGCGCGGCGCAATTTTAGACCGAGAAGGTCGTACACTTGCAGCCAATGAAGCACGGTATGACCTTTATGTAGATGCCACAACGTCCATCCAACTACAAAAGAACCAAAAAAATCTCAGCTTCGAAAATGAACGGATACGGTTTGTACGATACCTTTCTGCCTTAACGGGGCGCCCCGAAGCACATTATGCGTTATTACTACGGAGCGCGCCAAACAAGCGAAATATTTTGATTTCACAGAAACTAACGGAAGAACAAAAACGGAAAATTGAATGGTGGGGGGTTCCTGGTCTGATTTTCCGTCAAACCATGTCGCGACGCTACAACAATGGCGTTTTGGCGAGCAATGTACTGGGATTTGTGGTAAATAGCGAAGGCCAAACGGGTATTGAACGTCAATACAACCATATTTTGGGTGGAGAAGACGGTAAACGGCCTTTACAAAAAAGCCGGCCCATTCTACTCCCGAATGGTACCTATACCGTTCGGCAACAGGCTATCTCCGAAGGCCCCGTTACAGAGCCTCGCCACGGCGAGTCCGTGGTATTAACCTTAGACCTTGGTTGGCAAACCATTTTGGAAGATGAACTCCTAAAAGGGGTACAAAACGTAGGTGCTACTTGGGGCACAGCCATTGCTGTTGATCCTAAAACTGGTGGGATTTTGGCAATGGCCAATGTCCCGACCTTTGATCCGAACTTGCCTTCTAAAGTAATTAACCCCGCTTGGGACCCAAACAAGGCCCAAACCAATCATGCCGTTCAATCGCAAATAGAACCTGGTTCCACTTTTAAACTGGTACCAGCACTCGCGGCACTGGAGATGAACCGTGTCTCTTATCGCGATTCATTTATGACAGGTGGTGGGCGGTGGAACTTTCACGGAAATATTGTTCGTGACGATCATCCACGAGGCAAGTTAAGTTTTGCGGATGTTCTGGTACATTCTTCCAATATTGGCATCGGCCAAGTAGCCGAAAGGCTCAAAGACCATGAATTTTATCAATTTCTTCGCCTGATGGGATTTGGCCAAACAACCTTGGTGGACCTGCCCGGAGAAGCCGGTGGTGGTTTTAGAAGACCGGGAAAGTGGAATCGTATCACCAAGAACTCGATGAGTCGCGGGTATAACATAGATGTTTCGCCGCTACAAATGGCTATGGCCTATGCGGCCCTTGCGAACGACTGTAAGTTAATGAGGCCCTTTGTGGTACAAGAGCGCCGTGCACCAGATGGCCACCTTCTCTGGAAATCTTCACCGCAAATGGTTCGCCAGTTTTGTAAGCCAGAAATTGCCCAAAGCCTTCGTGAAAATGTTTTTGAGCGGGCCGTCGAACTCCCCTCAGGAACCGGAAATCCTGCATATGTTCAAGGACTCCGCATTGGCGGAAAAACAGGAACCGCAAGAAAAACCGTTAACCGTGTCTATACCGATGGCCTTTATCGGGCTTCTTTTGCGGGCTTTTTTCCTGCTGACAAGCCAGAAGTGGTCATTGTCATTGTGTTGGATGAGCCTAAAACCAATATTTATGGAGGCGAAACAGCTGCCCCCATTTTTAAAAACATGGCCGAACGACTCATTCCGCTACTGCCAAATGTAGGACAAAGACTCAGCCCTGCACGGAATGTCCCAAAACGTGTCGATGCACCCGTTCCGAATGTTTTGGGCGTACCGGAAACAGTGGCCATTACCCGTCTCATTGCTTCTGGATTTAAGGCCTCGCCTTCAACCACACCTTGGTCAACGGTTCTTGGTCAGCAACCGAAGGCAGGTAGTATCCAGAAACTGGGAACGGTTGTGACGTTAGAAGTAAACAAAGAAGCGCCTAAGCCCTTAAAAGAAATGCCAGATGTACGGGGAATGGATGCCCGCCAAGCCATGAATTGGTTAACAGCACGCGGCATCAAAGTCGTATTAAAAGGAGGTGGACGCATCATTCGTCAATCTCCCGAACCGGGCGCAGCTACACCACAAGCTGCTGTATTGTTTGGATACGAGTGAAAAATAATTTAATACATACCGCCCCCGAAATGACTTGGCAAAACGTCTTGGATGTTTTGCGAGATAATGGGTTACTTATCGCCTCCACTTTTACTCCAACATCGGCTACGGAAACCATTACCCATCTCTCTGACGATAGCAGAGAAGTGGGTAAAAACGGCTTATTTGTGGCTGTTCGCGGAACGGTTGCTGATGGTCATGGATTTATTCATAAAGCCATCGAAAATGGCGCGTTGGGCATTATTTGCGAAACGCTACCAGAAAACCACACAACGATTACCCATATCGCCTGTGTTTCAAATGCCAGAAAAGCCTTGGCGGAACTTTCGGCTGCCCTTTGGCAATATCCCGCTTCTTCGCTCAACCTCATTGGAGTGACGGGAACAAATGGCAAAACCACCACAACATGGCTGATTCACCATCTTCTACAAGGACTGGGGCACAAAACAGGATTAATTGGCACTATTTCGTATAGAATTGGCGATAAAGAAATCCCAGCCACCCATACTACTCCTTCTGCGGTAACACTAAATGCCCTGCTCCGCCAGATGGTTATGGCGGGATGTTCGTATGGCGTGATGGAGGTTTCTTCACACGCTCTGGATCAATATCGGGTGATAGGGCGCGATTTTGACGTGGCTGTCTTCTCGAACCTCACCCATGACCATTTAGACTACCACCAAACAGTGGAGGCCTATCGGATGGCCAAGAAAAAACTGTTTGACGACTTGCCCGAAAGCGCGACGGCACTCACAAATGCTGACGATCCGGCAGGCCCCGGTATGCTCATAGATACACCAGCCCGAAAAATCTCCTATGGTACGAGCGATGCTGCTCAGATTCGTTTCCAACTACTTGAAGATTCGATTTCCGGCCTTCATCTGCATGTAGATGGGCACGATTGCACATTCCGGTTAGTCGGACGGTTTAATGCTTATAACCTCACGGCGGCGTATGCCGTAGGGCTGGCATTAGGCTTCACACCCAAAGAAGTTTTGGAGGTTTTAGCAACCGCTCCACCTGTTCCTGGGAGGTTTGAACAAGAGGTTTTTGAAGGCACTATTACCGCTATTGTGGACTATGCCCACACGCCTGACGCTTTAGAGAATGTGCTTCAAACCATCCATGCCATCAAAAAACCGAAAGGAAAAATTTGGTGTGTCTTTGGATGCGGCGGAGACCGAGATCCGGATAAACGGCCCGTAATGGGGCGGGTTGTCGAACAATACGCTGATTTTCCGATAGCTACAAGCGACAACCCACGTACAGAATCTCCCGAAAAGATATTGGAAGACGTTAAACGCGGCTTCCAACGTCCACAAGACGCCCTTTGGCTGCCCGACCGTCGGGAGGCCATTCAGTACGCAGTCCAATATGCCCAACCAGACGACGTAATCCTTGTTGCAGGTAAAGGTCACGAACCTTACCAGATTATAGGCACCACCAAGCATCACTTTGACGACCGGGAAGAAGTGAGGCACGCTTTTAACATAAAAAACAATCCCTAACCTTCCCGGAAAACCAAACCTAAACGGTATGCTGTATTATTTTTTGATTTGGCTGGAGCAAACATATGAACCGCCCGGATTCCAGATGTTTCATTTCATCACGGTTCGGGTGGCGCTTGCCGCCGTCACTGCCTTGCTAATCTCCTTGTTCTTTGGCAAGAAAATGATCGGTTGGTTGCAAAAACGACAGTTTGGAGAAACTGTTCGTAGTGGTGCAGATGCCGGCGTAGTGGACCACTCGCACAAACGAGGAACCCCTTCTATGGGGGGAATTATCATTCTGGCTTCCGTGCTGGGTGCTACATTCTTATGGGGAGCCATTGCCGAAATGGGCATTCTATTGGTCATGTTGGCCACCATTTGGATGGGCGGTTTTGGCTTTGCAGACGACTATATTAAAATTGTCAAGAAAAACAAGGCGGGTTTAGCCGGGCGTACCAAACTTGCCGGACAGTTTAGCATCGGTCTGTTGGTAGGCTATGTGCTTTATTTTCATAACCCCTTTAATAAGGCTCATGAAGATGTTCAGACGATCACCAATCTACCCTTTGTTAAAGACCGTGTATTTGATTACTTCCCCGACACGCTTGCCAGTCTTTTAGGCTTCGATCTGGGCTGGTTGGTGTATATTGGTGTGGTCATCTTCATTATGATGGCCGTTTCCAATGCGGTCAACCTGACGGATGGCTTAGACGGCTTGGCAGGAGGAGTAAGTGCTTTTGTTGCGGCAGGACTGGTCGTCTTTTCGTATGTGGCTGGGAATGCCAAATACGCCAATTTTTTGGGCATTTTACACCTCTCTGGTGCAGGCGAACTAACCGTCTTTGCGGCTGCTCTCGCGGCTGCGTGCATGGGCTTCCTCTGGTACAACAGCCATCCCGCTCAAGTTTTTATGGGCGATACAGGCTCGTTGGCATTGGGTGCAGCCATTGCCACACTGGCCCTCATGGTCAAGACGGAACTCTTGCTCCCACTATTATGCAGTGTTTTCTTCATGGAAACCATCTCGGTCATTCTTCAGACGTCGTATTTCAAATACACCAAAAAACGGTTTGGGGAAGGACGCAGAATTTTCCGAATGGCACCTTTACATCATCATTTTGAGGCAATGGGGTTAAAAGAAACCAAAATCGTTACTCGTTTTTGGATTATTACGGCCATCTCCGTCATTATGAGTTTACTTACCCTGCGGATTCGATAGTTGCAAAAACCAGATTTGATGAACTTACAGGATAAACATATAACAGTTGTGGGTGCCGCCCGAAGCGGTCTTTCTGTGGCGAAATTACTTGCTCGTCATGGTGCAAAGGTATTTGTGACGGATCGGGGTGTAGTTGCCCAAAACCTCGTTAACGAACTCGAACAAACTGGTGTGGGCTTTGAATCTGGCGGCCATTCAGATCGGGCGCTTCTTGCAGATTGGATGGTGATCAGTCCGGGAGTACCTACCACCGCCCCACTCATTCAGCAAGCCTTGGCAAAAGGCATCGTGGTGTTTTCCGAGGTCGAGGTGGCTTCTTGGTTTTGTAAGGCTCCCATTGTTGCCATTACGGGTACCAACGGGAAAACTACTACCACAACTCTTGCAGGGTATATATTTGAAAAAGCTGGACATAAGCCATTTGTCGGCGGGAATATCGGTATTCCTTTTTCTGATCGTGCAGACCAATTAACCAACGAACAGACTGTTGTTCTGGAGGTTTCCAGTTTTCAATTAGATCATATAGACCGCTTTAAACCCAAAGTAAGCATCATTTTAAATATCACGCCCGATCACTTAGATCGGTACCAATATCGGTTCGAGAACTATGCGGCCAGTAAATTTCGTATTCACCAAAATCAACAAATGGGTGATTATGTGATCTATAATGCCGACGACGAACTTCTTAATCATCATTTTAACCAGATTGTGCAGACGGCGCCTTTTACTTCCCTTGCATTGAGTATAGAAAAGGAAGTGAGCCAAGGCGCCTTTTTACGCGATCACAACCTGATGTTGCGCCTGGAAGGCCGAGAGGAGGTACTCATGAACGCTGATGAAGTCTCCATCCGGGGTCGTCATAACCTCTACAATTCCCTTGCCGCTGCTGTTGCTGCGCGGGTTATGGAAATCCGATCTGAGGTCATCCGAGAAAGTCTCTCAACCTTCGAAGGGGTCCCACATCGGCTTGAATTTGTACGGGAACTGGCCCATGTCCGGTATTATAACGACTCGAAAGCCACCAATGTAAATGCGGTGTGGTATGCCTTGGAAAGCTTCGAAGAGCCTATTATCCTTTTGGCAGGTGGACGCGATAAAGGAAACGACTATGGCCCATTACACCATTTGGTACGCGAGAAAGTGCGCATGGTGATTGGTGTCGGAGAAGAAAGCGGACACAAGGTGGTCTCGGAACTGGGATGCGCAGCACAAGAAGCACGGTTTGCTGAAAATATGGAGGAAGCCGTAGCCCTTGCCCACCAAGTAGCACAGGCCGGAGAAGTGGTGCTTCTCAGTCCTGCATGTGCATCATTTGACCTCTTTGAGAACTATGAGCACCGAGGAGATGTTTTCAAAGCAGCGGTTCTAAACCTTTGAATCATATGCCCCTCACTGCCGAAAACCTTTTAGCGACAATAAAAAACCGATGGCCGGATTTACGGAGTTGGCCATCAGCCGCATGGCGTCCTACTCAGATAGACAGGGCGATATTGGGCACAGTTCTGGCCCTAAGTTTGGTAGGGATTGTCGCCGTTTATAGTGCAACAGCCTATCTGGCTGCTTCCAACGGAACCAGTACTGAGGGTCTGCTGCTGGAGCATTTCGTGCGGTTGGTCATTGCAATTGGTGCGATGATTGTATTCAGCCAGATAGACTACCATGTTGTAGCCCGCTTTAGTAAATTGGGAATTTTTGCCTCCGTATTGTTGCTTATCTGGGTCTTGATACAAGGCGACTGGCAAGGCGGTGCAAGGAGGGCTATTTTTGGCTTCCGTCCTTCAGACATTGCCCGATTTGCGCTCATCGTCCATGTTGCAGTGTTACTTACTCGTAAACAGTTATACATACAAAACTTTGGACGTGGCTTCCTACCAGTAGTGGCTTGGGGCGTGATTATTACCATCCTGATCGGTGCACAAAATGTTTCGACGGCAATGGTTTTGCTGATGACTGTTCTGATTCTGGGATTTATCGGACGTATGAAATTGGTTCATCTGGGTGGTTTGCTGGGTCTTGGACTACTACTCGCGGTAGTGATGTTATTGCTATTCCCCGCACGTGCAGAACGTATTGAGAGCTACTTGGGTCTCCGACTCTTTTCACATACCAACGAAGAGATGGTGTTTAGCAACCAAGGCGAACGCTTCCAAATCTTGCAAGCCCAAATAGCCATCGCCAATGGCAGTTTCACAGGAAAAGGTATAGGAAAGAGCACGCAAAAAGATTGGATTCCTGCGGCATATAGCGACTTTATTTTTGCAATTATTGCAGAAGAATTTGGGATTCTTGGCGCCCTGATTGTTGTGAGCCTATTGGGTATCTTTCTATACCGAGGCTTTATGCACATTGCCCGAAATGCCCCCGATCCATTGGGTTTTTTCTTGGCATCGGGTATTTCACTTACCATTGGCCTGTACGGCTTGGTACATGTATGCGTCAATACTGGCTTAATGCCCGTAACAGGCCTACCCTTCCCCTTTGTGTCTTGGGGCGGTACCTCGCTCATCGTTACTGGGATAATGGTGGGTGTCTTGCTGAATATTTCTGGACAACGGTTTGCGTCTAAAAAGCGGGAGCCAAAAACAAAAGTGGCATGAAACGATCTCCCAGAATTCTGCTCGCTGGTGGTGGAACCGGAGGCCATGTATATCCTGCGATTGCTATTGCAGACGCCATTAGGGTTTTGGCTCCCGATGCCGTGATTGCCTTCGCTGGAACCAAAGACCGGATAGAGTGGGAAGCAGTGCCCAAGGCCGGGTACGCAATCCATCCGATCACCATTTCCGGGCTTCAGCGGTCGTTCTCTGCCGAAAGTATCAAACGGAACCTAAAATTCCCGTTTAAGCTTATCGCAGGCATGATTCAGAGTTGGCGTTTGGTGAAGGGATTTGATCCGGACATTGTTGTAGGAACTGGCGGGTATGTTTCCGGACCAGTATTGCGCATAGCGAGTCTGCAAGGAAAACCAATTGTATTACAAGAGCAAAATGCCTACGCGGGTGTAACCAATAAGTTGCTTGGACAAAAGGCTGCCAGAATCCACGTGGCATTCGAGGAAGCCAAATCCTATTTCCCAGCACCCAAATGTGTGTTGAGCGGTAATCCAACCCGTAAAATCCTCCAAAACCTGAATCGGGAGGAGGCACGGAAACATTGGGACCTGCCTCCCCATGCAACCGTTCTACTGATGTTTGGCGGCTCTCTGGGAAGCCCTGTACTCAATAAAGCCATGCAACGCGCCCACCAAACCCTCCTTGAAGATGAAAATCTATTCCTGCTCTGGCAAACGGGAAAACAATGGTACGATCGCTTGCATACAGAACTTCCGCAACATCCGAGGCTACACCTTATGAAGTACCTCGACCGCATGGAGTATGCCTATGCCGCTGCCGATCTCGTGGTCTGCCGCGCTGGAGCCATCTCGTGCAGTGAATTGATGGTGACTGGAAGTCCTGCCGTGTTGATTCCTTCCCCACATGTTGCCGAGGATCATCAAACCAAGAATGCCCGCTCTATGGAAAAAGCAGGTGCAGCCAAAGTCTTGCCGGAAACGGAGCTACAGACTGAATATGGTCTTTTAGCCACTATTCAAACATTGCTACATGATGAAGCCGAAAGAAGCCGAATGCGTACCGCAGCCCTACATCTCGCAAAACCAGATGCTGCCGAAACCATTGCAAAAGACATTCTCGACCTGTGTCTATCCAAAAATTAACCTCCTGAAACAATAAAAAAATGCCACGCCCCAGACGCAAACAAAAGCCATTAGGCCGCATCAAACGAATCCACATGATTGGAATCGGTGGAATTGGCATGAGTTCCATCGCCGAAGTACTGATTTCACGTGGGTTTGAAGTCTCCGGCTCAGACCTTGCCTCCACCGAGACCACCCGTAGATTGGAAAAACGTGGCGCCAAAATTTTTGAAGGTCATTTTGCCGAAAATGTGATTGGGGCAGATGTTGTGGTGTATTCATCGGCGGTAAAAGTAAAAGAAAACCCCGAAACACAAGAGGCTATTCGGCTACGTATTCCCCTTATCGGACGCCCAGAGATGCTGGGAGAACTCATGCGAATGAAGTATGGCATCGGCATTGCAGGGACACATGGTAAAACCACCACCACCTCGCTCACAGGACTGGTGATCTCGGAAGGGGACTTCGATCCCACCATTATCGTTGGAGGAAAAGTCTCTGTTTTTGGCTCAAATGCGGTCTCCGGCGAAGGTGATATCATCATCATCGAAGCCGATGAATATGACCGGACGTTTCTGCGGCTTACCCCTATAGTAGCTGTGATCACCAATATCGAAGCCGAACATTTGGATATTTATGCCGACTTAGACGACATTAAAGATGCCTTTACCCAATATGCAAACAAGGTTCCTTTCTTTGGCCGGGTGATCGCCTGCTTAGACGATGCAAATGTGCAAGACATCTTAGGTAATATTGATCGTCCGGTGGTTACCTATGGAACCGCAAGGCAAGCAAATATCCGTGCAGACGAAATCCGAAAAGACGGCATGGAACAATATTTTGGCGTCTGGCACAACGACACGTTTCTCGGCGAAATCAACCTTCATGTACCAGGAATCCATAATGTACGCAATGCCTTGGCCGCCATCGCCGTAGGCTTAGAGATGGAAATGCCCTTTGAAAGCATTGCATCCGGGCTGGATAAATTTACCGGCGTCCAACGACGTTTCCAACTGAAAGGCGTCGAAAATGACATCTATGTGATAGACGATTACGCACACCACCCCACCGAGGTCAAGGCTACGCTCAAAGCCGCCAATGAAGGCTGGCGTACCAAACGGATTGTGGCCGTTTTCCAACCGCACCTATACTCCCGAACCGAGGACTTTAAAGAGGAATTTGCACGGGCCTTTTTTAATGCAGATCTATTGGTGATAACAGATGTTTTCCCCTCCAGAGAAGCTCCCCGACCGGGTATTACAGGCGCCCTAATTGCAGACTTGGCCAAACATTACGGGCATCGTCATGTCCATTATGTGGAGGACAAAAAGGAACTCCCTCATTATCTTAAAGAACTGACCCAGTCGGGAGACGTGGTGATTACCATGGGTGCAGGGGATATTTGGCGGTATGGAGAAGCCTTCCTACAATTGATTTCCAATGGAGAGGACAATGGCACAGGATCCGCTTGAGTTATTCAAAGCACGGCCAGCCCATTTGGGAAACCGTCGTATTACCCCGCCGGACGCCACTCCGCCGGGGCAAACACAACCTTCCCCGCGTTTTGACGGGCGCGAATGGTTGCGAAACCGGAAAACGTGGTTGATAGGTATAGGGCTTCTGATCATCGTATCAGGTGTGATTTACCTTTGGCAAAAATTTGTACCGCTAAAGGGCATTGAATTTACCAATGCCCAATATGCGGACCTCACGGAATTGCGTAAACTCATCCCGATTGTTGATGGGCAAAAAAACATGGCAGAGGTGGAGGCGGATTCGATTATCATTCTGGTAAAAAAACATCCATGGGTTAAAGACGCTACAGCCAGTAAAGGATTAAATGGTATTCTCGAAGTAGAAATCACCGAAAAAATACCTGTTTTATTGGTGTTAAACCAAGACGGTGTACCGCAATATTATATGGATGAAAATGGCTACCCTATGAATTGGGTGCGAGGTGCCAGTTTTGATGTGTTACCTATCTCCGGCAATATACCAAGATATCAACCCGGTAAAAAAGTACCAAATGGGACCTTGTTGGCCCTTGCACAAGATATAGCCAAATTACCGAACCAAATCACGGCCCTAATTGCTTCCCTTGAATTGCGGCCTGATGGTCGAATCGTTGGACGTGCCGCATCTATCAACCAAAACATTCCTCCCAGAATTGAACTGGGCAAAAATAGATTTGAAGATAGGCTGCTTACATTAAAAGCTTTCTGGAACCAGTCGGTTTTACCATACCCGCAAAAAAATATTCGTGAAATAGATTTACGGTGGGAAGGACAGGTGGTTACGAATGAGCAAAGTGAGCAGAAATAATCGGTTTGGATTAATGTTTTTTTTATATTCCTGATGACATAAATCAGACAAAATAATTGTACCATGCAAGAGCGAATCGTAGTTGGCTTAGATATCGGAACCACCAAAGTTTGCGCGGTGGTGGCTGCCCCTGATGAAATGGGCCGTGTAAATATTCTGGGATTGGGCGAAGCGCCTTCAGAAGGGCTTAACCGTGGGGTGGTGGTGAATATTGACAAAACCGTTCAGGCTATTCGCAAAGCCGTAAACGATGCCGCCCATGCCGCCGGTGTGCAGGTGGAAAGTGTGGTGGTTGGCATTGCTGGTGATCATATCCAGAGTTTTCAAAGCCGTGGCGTTGTCACCATTTCCAGTAAAAATGGGATTATTAGCCCGAAAGACGTGGCTCGTTTGCTGGAAGATACCACACATGTTGCCCTTCCAACAGATCGCCGCATCCTGCATGTGGTTCCTCAGGAATTTATTGTGGATGGTCAAGATGGCGTCGTGGATCCCGTTGGCATGAGTGGGGTGCGCTTAGAAGCCAATGTCCACATTATTTCTGGCCTGGTCACTGCGGCCCGGAATATCTTTACTTGTGTAGAACGCGCTGGCTATCAGGTTGCGGATATTGTACTTGAACCATTGGCCTCCGCGCACGCCGTTCTGTATCCGGAAGAAAAAGAAATTGGCGTGGTGCTCGTGGACATCGGTGGAGGTACAACGGATGTTGCAATCTTCGAAGACAATACCATACGCCATACAGCGGTTATTGGGGTCGCTGGAAATAAAGTGACCGACGATGTGCGGAAAGGACTGGGCGTGATGCGCGAACACGCCGAACAGCTTAAACGACAGTTCGGACAAGCTGTTGCTGGGTTTGTGGATGAGGAAGTAGAAATTATAATCCCCGGCGTGGGGGAATATGGCGAAAAGCGTATTCGACAAAGTACACTGGCCCAAATCATACAACCAAGGCTTGAAGAAATTCTGGAATTTGTCCAGATCGAAATCAAACGAAGTGGCCACGGAAGACATATGGCGGGCGTCGTACTAACAGGCGGAGGCTCGCAAACTCCAGGAACAGCAGAGCTGGCTATGGAGGTTTTAGGGATGAATACGGCCCGCATAGGACGCCCTGTAGGACTGGGTGGAGGGTTGGTGGATGAAGTCCAAAATCCCAAATATGCTACTGCTGTCGGCCTTACCTTGTATGGCCTTAAACCAGAAACCATTGGGGGGGTTGCATTTTCTTCGCGTGGATTGGAGGCCACAGAGGACCATGAAGGTCAGGAGGAAAGCCAAACCCAAAAAATATGGGATCGCATGAAGTTGTGGTTTCGTGAGTTCTAAACCTTAATAAACTGTTTTAATCTAACAATTTTGCAAAAAACGCTGGGTATCAGCAATCTATATTGTTTCTTTGGAGGGAGTTATGAATACCAATAATACACGCTCAACGACGGGGGAAGAGCGTCCGAACAACCCGATCAGCAGTATGTTCACTTATGTGGGGGATGAGTTGAACAAAGACGCGGTGATTCGCGTCATTGGTGTAGGCGGTGGCGGTGGCAATGCACTAAACAACATGGCCAAACAAGGCATTAAGGGCATCGAATTTGTAGCCGTCAATACTGATGCCCAAGACCTGATGGCCAATAAAGCCCATGTAAAGATTCAGGCCGGACGATCTCTGACAAAGGGGCTGGGCGCAGGTGCACGGCCAGACATCGGTGCCCAAGCCGTTGAAGAAGCTCGCCAAGAAGTGGAGCAAGCCCTAAAAGGCTGCGACATGGTATTTATTACCGCTGGAATGGGCGGGGGGACAGGTACAGGGGGGGCGCCTGCCGTTGCACAAATCGCACGCAAAATGGACATTCTTACCGTGGCCATCGTTACGCGCCCGTTCACCTTTGAAGGACGAAAGCGGATGCAGTTTGCCATGCAAGGAATTGATGCCCTGAAACAATACGTGGATGCCCTGATCGTTATTCCAAACGACCGCGTGGTGGATGTGATCGAGACCAACACCCCGGTGGAAGTGGCACTGGCGAAGGTGGATGAAGTCCTCTATAATTCCACACGTGGCATCAGCGACCTCATTACCACACATGGTCTTATTAACCTTGATTTTGCAGATGTCAAAACCATCATGAAAGATGGTGGAATGGCCTTGATTGGCTCGGCAGTGGCCTCAGGAGAAAACCGCGCCGAAAAAGCCGCCATGTCTGCCATCCGAAGTCCATTATTAGATGGCCTCTCTATCCGGAATGCAAAAAGTGTTTTGGTCAACATTACAGCGGGTCGCTCACTGACCATCAAAGAAGCCACTGTGGCTACCGAAATCATTAAGAAAGAAGTGGGAGACGACATTGGCGAAGACGAAATCATCTTCGGTATGGTTGTCTCAGAAGAAATGGGAGACGACTTAAGGGTAACTGTGGTGGCAACACGCTTTGATGAAGTCGAAGATGTACCGGTGGTACGACCCAAGCAAGCCATGCCCGAAGTGACTACACCTATTTCCGTTGACATGCCAGAGGTAGCCACCCAAGCCCAACGATTGACGCCTTCCTCGGTTCAAGAACCGCCAACCGCCAGTCAGCATGTTCCTCGGACCGAAACCTTGCCGCGCCGCGAGTTTTATCATACAATACCTGCGTATAAAGGCGAACAAGCACTCAAAGACTTGGATGTTCCGGCTTATCAGCGTCGCCTCGGTGTGAATCCGGCGGAAGAAATGCCGCAACAGCCTCCCGCGCCCACGCCAGATGAGCGTAGTCCTGCGATGAAAATACTCCGGTTGAGTGCTGATGAACGTAACGCAAAAAAAGCACAACCCAAACGCGAAGATGACAATCCTACGTTCTTACGTAACATGATGGATTAAGCTCGCCTCCCAGAGCATCACCTATCCTTCGAAAGGATCCTCCAAAGAATAAAACCCCACTCACCCCTCCACGAGTGGGGTTTTATGTGTCAAAAAAAAGAAGCCGCCGGGCCATTTACTGGTTCCCGACGGCTTTATTCTCACCCAAACACCAAAAGGAAGTAATTTTCAGATCAAGCAGCGATTCCCATCATGTTTTGCTGCCACTCATTTCGGTCGGATTCCCCTTTTTTTTCAGACAATGCCTTATTCACCGATGCGATCAGGGCTTCCCGTTCAGCCTTCGTCAGCCGCCCAGAATCCATGAAGCCCATTAATTTATTCCAGGCATTTTCTGATATTTGACCCGTCAGATAACGGGCAAAGAGGAGTGTCATGGCGGAGCCTGCTGCGGCATCCATCGAAACAGGATAGGAAGTGGTCATGGTCGTAGTGGTTTTTCGGTTTACAATTGGTTTAACCGTTAATATTTCAATTTCCCTGCCATTTTTTTCGTTCTCTACGGAGAAACTAAAAACGAGGTTACAAAACGACCTTCTGAATACCATAAAAGCCCTTTTTTTTTCGGTCAACTCCCTTTTTTGGAAGACCAACGGTTGATTAGGCCATTATAGGGTGTATCATTTAATGGGCAACAGTGTCTAAAAAAGAACGCTCCCTAAAAAACGCAACCTATCTGGCCAGAAATCTCTCATGAATGTTGTATTTTAGCGTTGTCTCGCTTCAAAACACAGATTCGTTTATGCTTCAAAACATATTGGGCGTTTTGGTAGGGCTGTTTTCGGCCATTATCATTGTTACTATCGGAGACGCAGTGGTCGGATACCTCGCCCCCCCACCTATAGGGTCAGATTTAAAAAACCCTGAGACATTAAAAGCCTACCTCCAAAGCATCGCTGACCCTGTTTTGGTTCTTATGCTGCTTTTTTGGCTCTCATCCTCCTTTGCAGCGGGCTACGCCTCGGCACGTATTGTCCCTGCTTCTGCTCGAACCCTCAGCCTGATCTGTGGCGGGATCTTACTGTTTGGCACCCTCTTGAACATGACCATGCTGCCCCATCCCATTTGGATGATGATCTTGTCTGTAGTTGGATATTTGCCTGTAGCCTATGCTGGCGGCAAACTTGCTACGCCAAACCCGTAATACAACGCCAGCCCAAAAATCACCATGTTTATTAGTTTTGAAGGGATAGACGGTTCTGGAAAAACCACGCAAGCCCACTTGCTCACAAAACGACTACAAGCGTCGGGGAAAGAAGTACTGTTATTACGAGAGCCGGGTGGAACCGACGTTTCTGAAAAGGTACGCGCCATTCTGTTGGACACCTCCCTGCATATTGTTCCATTTTCCGAAATGTTACTCTTCTCCGCTGCAAGACGACAACTGTGCGAGACAGTGATTCTTCCAGCACTTCATGCAGGAAAAGTGGTTATTTGCGACCGCTATTTAGACTCAACCATCGCATACCAAGGGTTTGGACGTGCTGTGGCTCCCCCTAACTGGGTTCGTGAGTTTCAATTAGCCGTTACCGACAACCTATTGCCTTATCGCACGTATTTGGTAGATGTCCCAATTACGCTTGCAACCAGAAGACGTGGGATCCGTGCAGAAGACCGTATAGAACAATCCGGGGAAGCCTTTTTTGAACGGGTAAGAAGTGCTTATCTCCAAATGGCAGAACAAGAGCCGGATCGGTTTAGGTCTTTAAATGGTACCTTGTCTCCAGAAGCGATCCATAACTTAATTTGGCAGGATGTTCAATCACTGCTTGGAACGGAAAACCTGTTTTGAGGGTTATTTTTTAGGATCGTCTGCAAATAAATGTGCATACCCGATCCCCATATTCCTGTACCCAATGTTTTTTGGCCCAGAACCAACTCCCCCTATGAACCGACCCAACATGCCTCCAAATCCACAAGAAGCCCGCATGATCAACATTCGTGAGCACTTTAGGGCATTTTTGAAAGATCGAAACCAAAGACAAACACCGGAACGGTTTACCATTCTGGAAGAAATTTATAAATTAAATGATCACTTTGATGCCGACGAGTTGTATATACATCTAAAGGGCAAAGGGGTAAACATCAGCCGGGCAACCGTTTACAATACATTGGAACTTCTCTTGGCCTCCAATTTAGTCGTCCGACATCAATTTGGGCAAAATCAGGCCAAATATGAAGGAGCGTATCGGTATCGCCAGCACGATCATCTGATTTGTCTGGATTGCAACCACGTCTTGGAGTACTGCGACCCGCGCATCCAAGCCATACAAGAAATGGTGGCACAAATTTTGAACTTCGAGATTACTCACCATGCCCTTCATATGTACGGACATTGTAAGCGGGAGAACTGCGAATTTAGGGCAAGAAAGGGACTAGCGGGACGTTAATGTTTCATTACTTCACTTGCAACCCGCTCGATTTTTTCCGTAACTTGCATGTTGATATGAAAATACATCTCTGGATCATATTATTTCTGAGCACAATCGGTATAGGGGCATCCTTCTTTGGTGTGTCTCTTACCCGATTCGAGGGGCGCTTCCAAAATGATGAAGTTACCATATTGTGGCAGGTAAGCGATGACATGCCCGTCCGTGAATATATCTTGGAACGAAAATCGCGTTACGAAAACGGTTTTCGCGAACTAAAACGCCTCAATGCAGATGGCTCACGCTCCTATCAATACCGAGACATAGACCTTTACAAAGACAACGTTCTTTCTTCGGAACAAGTCCAATATCGCCTTCGCATACTCGAAAAAGACGGCACTCTTACGACCAGTTCCATTTTAAATGTCAACTACTTCCCAACCGCCATTCGCCGCACGTGGGGCAGTATCAAGGCCATGTTCCAATAACTGGACGTACCTGTTTATCGAATTTTTACAGATTTCCCGTCTTTATACCCCAGTTTCTGTTGTAGATTTCCGAAAAGTTTGGAGGAAAAGACGTGTCTAAAAATCTCTTGATTTCTGCTTCCATCGTACAACGTATGATTGCCAGAATGGCGCATGAAGTGGTGGAACGTAATCGTGGTGCGGAAAACATACTTCTATTGGGTATTATACCCCGTGGCGCGGTTGTCGCGCTGCATTTTGCTCAAGCCATCTTTGATATCACCGGGTATCGGCCAGAGATGGTGACCTTGGACGTTAACCCTTTTCGGTATCAACCCCTTACTTCCGGCAAATCCCATTCTGCTTTTCAATCTTCTACCGAGGGCAAAGACCTTTTATTGGTGGATGATGTATTATTTTCCGGCCTAACCATTCGGGCCGCGCTTGAAGCAATTAAGCCTAATGGAATGCCCCACTCTGTACAATTGGCCGTACTGATAGATCGTGGTTACCGAAAATGGCCTTTGCAACCAGATTACTGTGGACGTTACATCCCAACCAAACATCAGGAACAAATATTGGTGGACGACACTAAAGACTTGGCTGTTTTTTTGGAAGAATAGATGCCCTATGGTAAAACTCTGTCTCCATAGACGCCTTCCGACCCTCAAAAATGCAAATAAAACAAAAATGCAAATAAAAAGAGATATAGGGTGCCCCCAAAGAAGGTTTATTTAGGCTGAAAATAAGGTTCTATATGCTTTAGGTGGGTGGCGTGCTATGTTTTAGCGAAGTGTCAGCGAATCATGAGCAGTGGGGGAGCAGATCGAAAATGTTGTCAAAAGAAGCACGAAGCCCAAATACAAACAAAAAGCCGCAAGAATATATTGCGGCTTCAGATCATGTGTGGTGTGCCCAGGACTGGACTCGAACCAGCATGCCCTTTCGAGCACCACCCCCTCAAGATGGCGTGTCTACCAATTTCACCACCTGGGCCTATGTTGTGATCCCGACAGGATTCGAACCTGTGACCCACTGCTTAAAAGGCAGTTGCTCTACCGGCTGAGCTACGGGATCTTTTTTAATTCAGGAAGGAGAAGATACGGTATTTTTTTTATTTGGTCAAGCGATTTTGGTAAAGGATCTGTAAAAAGATTGAGGCTAAAGGGAGACAGGTTCCAATTTGTAGCCTATTTTTTCGTTAAAAGCGGGTAAGAAAGCTGCGGGATAGGAAGTGGAATGATAAAAAAGCATCATCGCACCATTTTCATAAGCACGCCGTGCCATTTTTTGACGCCATTCGGCAGATTGCTCTGGCTGATAATCATACTTGGCCAAAAAGCGGCGGGTTACTTGTGTAGGTTGTGGGAGTACATCGCCGCCAAACAGCACTACCAATCCGTCAAAGTGAAGCCATGCGATTTGGTGGAAAGGCGTATGACCGCCTGTCACTTCATACTCGATCAGGTCTTCGATCCAGCCATTGCCATCCAACCAAACCAATTGGCCATGTTCTTCAAGTACATCAATGGTGATGGCGCGTAAATCATTTGATCGTCCAGCATAAGGAGTCTTTGCTTCTCGTTGCTGAGCAAAGTATGTAGCATTTGGGAAGGTGGGACGTCGCTCGAATCCAACCTGATACGTTGCTCCACCAATGTGGTCTGCATGAAAATGGCTCAAAAAAACCTTTGATACTTCTTCGCGGGATACGCCTAAATGTGCCAGTTGATCGGTTAGAAAAGAGATGTTTCGGCCTTCTGCTTCCTCGCCCAGTCCGGTGTCAAAAAGGACAACTTCGTTGGGTGTTCGAACGACAAAGGCATTCGCGGCCACATGTAAAGTTCTCGGTGGGAAGGGCTGGCCTTCGATGTGTGGAACCAATCTTTTATCCGCGCCAACATTGAACTTTCCTTCATTCAGGTGAAAAACCTCCAATAAGCCATACTGCATTCTATCCCTCCAGATCGGTATCGAAGCGGTCATAGGCTTCGATAATGTCTTGTACCAATTGGTGGCGCACAACATCCGACTTTTTCAGATAGACAAAAGAGATTCCTTCCACGCCTTCTAAAATCTCTTGCACATGGATCAATCCACTTTGACTTCGTTTGGGTAAATCGGTCTGGGTAATATCACCCGTCACCATCGCACGGCTATTGGCGCCAAGACGTGTTAGGAACATTTTCATTTGGGTATTGGTGGCGTTTTGGGCCTCGTCCAAAATCACAAATGCCGAGTTCAGTGTACGTCCGCGCATATAAGCGAGTGGGACAATTTCAATCAGGTTTTGCTCCATCAAGCCTCTCAGTTTATCGGCAGGGAGCATGTCTTCTAAGGCATCGTACAAAGGACGAAGGTATGGATCAATTTTATCCCGAAGGTCGCCTGGTAAAAACCCTAAACTTTCACCAGCTTCTACGGCAGGGCGGGCGAGTACGATGCGTTTCACCAGGCGAGATTTAAGGGCTGCTACGGCAAGTGCTACGGCAATATAGGTTTTCCCCGTTCCTGCCGGCCCAATCGCAAAAACGATGTCATGACTACGTGCCGCCTGAACCATCTTTCGCTGACCTTCATTCTTCGGACGGATAAGGCCGCCATTTTGAGTGAATAGCAAGGCTGCATCTTGAGCTTCGCCGGATTTGGGGCCACCATTGAGGCGTGCCAAGTCCAAGACAGTATCTACATCTTTATCCGTCAGATGACCGTTTTTATGGACGATGAGGCTAAGTTCCTCGAAGATGCGCTCTAATTGTGCAAGGTCTTGGGCCTCGCCTTTTAGATAAAGCTCGTTGCCTCGTGCGGTAATGCGTGTTTTTTCGTATCCCGATTCAATTTTGCGGAGATGATGGTCGTTATGACCAAAAAGCAATACCGGTTCTACTTTGCTTAGTGTTAATTTTTTTTCGATCAACGGATGTGGGGTTCTTAAGAGCGTAAATTGTAAAATTTATAAAGAAGGAATATCCTTTTATTCTTAACGTACTCCAAAGCAGGTTTATGAGACGTTTAGTGCTTGAATTTACGAAAATGCACGGGGCAGGCAATGACTTTGTAGTGATTGATAATCGTTTTTATCACTTTGATGATGCACAATTGTCTGAAATGGCTGCTCGTCTTTGTCATCGGCGGCTCGGAATTGGCGCAGATGGCTTGTTGGCTTTATGTTTGACAGATGAAGATACTGAGCCAGACTTAGACTTCCGGATGCGCTACTTTAATGCCGACGGCTCTTTAGGGTTGATGTGTGGCAACGGTGCGCGTGTCCTGAGCCGGTTCGCACATGAATCGGGTATCCGAAAACCAGTACTTCGGTTTGATACTTCGGCTGGTTTGTACCACGCGATGGTGCCGGAAGATGCCGATTTACCCGTTCGATTGTCTATGCCTCTATTTCAGGATTATCGTCCGGATGTTTTTGTTTCAGCAGAAGCTTATTCTGCTATGGGGCCAATTGATTATGTGTTTACCGGAACACAACATGCTGTGGCCTTTGTAGCGGACGTTTGGGAATTTGATGTAGCGTTTTGGGGACCTTTGCTTCGCTGGCATCCAGTGTTTGCCCCATATGGTATTAATATGAACTTTGTGGAAGTAATGGATTCGGGTTCCGATACTTCACCAGCCCATTTACGCATTCGTACCTATGAAAAAGGTGTGGAAGCGGAGACGCTTGCCTGTGGGACAGGCGCTTTGGCAGCAGCTATCGTGGCGCGTACCAGGCATTTAGTTCACAGCAACCACGTCCACCTAAGCCCGAAGGGAGGGGATATTGAAGTGGGGTTTACGTTTGCTGAAGGTGTATTTTCAGCATTGTATCAGGCCGGGCCAACGGCAACGGTATTTCGGGGCAGTATATACCTTTAATAGATTAGTGCGGATGAATTGTAAATGGGATTTCCCGTGCCGCATAGGCTGCCCCGACAATCCCTGCATTATTTTTAAGAGTAGCAGGAACCATCTTCGCATTGGTTTTTAATAAATCCCAGTATTTATCCGTTTTGTTGGCAATTCCGCCGCCAATAATGAACATGTCTGGCGAAAATAATAATTCTAAATGGGCAATATATTCGTTGAAGCGTTCAGCCCATGTGGCCCACTTTAGCTTTTGCTCTTTTCTTGCTCGGTCACCACAATATTTCTCGGCAATGGTATCGTGCATTTTTAGATGACCCAGTTCGGTGTTGGGTATCAAGACGCCATTACAAAATAGGGCAGATCCAATGCCAGTACCCACCGTGAGTAATAAGACGGTTCCTGGATGGTCGTTAGCGGCTCCGAAGTGTAATTCACCCATGCCCGCAGCATCGGCATCATTGATGACCTTAAAGTCGAGTCCGGTTTTTGACTTAAAAAGTGCCTCTGCGTTCACCCCAATCCATTCTTGTGGAATGTTTGAAGCTGTTTTGGTGACTCCATGCTGTACAATACTGGGCATGGTACAGCCAACAGGGCCATGCCATTTAAAATGGGCAATCATTTCTGCAACCGTATCTGCAACGGTTTGTGGATAAGCGGGCTGGGGGGTATCAATACGATGACGGTGCCCCATCACTTCCCCATTTTCGGTGTTTATTGGAACGCCTTTAATGCCGCTTCCGCCAATGTCTATGCCAAGTCTGATCATGCTGGTTGGGTTTCAAGAACGAATAATAATTGCGGGATACGGTATTTCGATGCCTGCTTTTTGCAATGAATGAAGGAGGGCCTCGTTGAGGTCACCGCGCAGGGGAACCTCGTGTGCCATATTGCGGATCCATACACGAAGCATAAGGGAAATGCCGGAATCGGCCATTGCTGTAACAATGACAGAGGGTGGAGGATCTTTTTCTACACGTGGATCGGCGGTGGCAATCTGAAGTGCAGCGTCTCTGGCCACTGTAGGGGATTCATTGTAGCCAATCGAAAACGGAATTTCCAAACGCAATAAGCCGAGCATGGAGTGGTTAATGACCTTGCCATTGATCATTTGGTCGTTTGGCAAGACCATCATTTCATTGTTTACGGTCTTGATACGGGTAGAACGAAGGGTGATTTCATGAACCACGCCGTATTTTCCCTCCAAGACAATGTTATCTCCCACACGAAATGGCTGATCTATCAGAATGGTGATCCCAGCAATAAAGTTTTTGATGGTGTCTTGCGCGGCGAATCCAACTGCCAGCCCAACCACACCTAAGCCAGCCAAAAGGGGCGTAATATTGATAAATTGGCCCAGTGCCGTTACAAGGCCAAACGAAAAGATAAACAGTTTTGCGGTTTTTGCAAGTAGTTGGTGTGCCCCACTACCACTCTTCCCGGTTCTACCCGCTGTTTTGTGAATAAGCCGAACCACCACCTTACTGAGGAACCAAAAGAAGAGCAGAATCAAAAACGCCCAAGCTGCCTTATAGAGTAAATCTTGCAAGATATATCCCCAATTATAAAACAGTTCACCGGAGGCGAGTTGCTTAACTGTCCCGGCTACATCAGGGGGAGGTAAAGGTTTAAGTGTATTCGGGTTTATATCGGGGACTTTGGGTTGCATAACGATGGTTTCAGAAATTTATGGATGGTTCTTGGTAGCAGCCGCCAAGGTGTTTTTGAGAAGCATGGCGATGGTCATTGGTCCTACCCCTCCGGGTACTGGAGTGATAAGCGCGGCTTTTTGGGAGACGGCATGGAAGTCCACATCGCCTACCAAACGGTATCCATTTTTTTTGGAAGGGTCTTCTATGCGGTTAATGCCTACATCAATGACCACCGCCCCTTCTTTTACCATACCGGGAGTCACGAAATGTGGTTTTCCAATTGCTGCAACCAAAATATCTGCTTGAACGCTCAGTGCTGCCAGGTTTTTGGTCCGGCTATGGCAAACGGTCACCGTGGCATCTGCTCCGGGCTGTATAAGCAGATTAGCCATGGGTTTACCAACAATGTTGGATCTGCCAATAACCACAGCGTGGGCGCCTCGTGTCTCAACCCTACTTCTTTTCAGGAGCTCCATTACGCCAGCGGGTGTTGCGGGGGAAAATGCAGGTTGACCAATGACCAAGTTTCCGGCATTTTCTGGATGGAAACCGTCCACATCTTTTTGCGGGGCAATGGCATGAAGCACTTTTTTCTCGTCCATATGGGGGGGGAGGGGGAGTTGAACGAGGATGCCATCCACTTTCTCATCTGCATTGAGGTGCTGAATCAGTTCAAGCAGGGCTTTTTCGGTCATAGAAGCTGGGTGCTGAATCGTTTCGCTGCCCATTCCCACCTCGGCACAGGCTTTGGCCTTGCCACGTACATAAGAGGCCGACGCTGGATTATCTCCGATTAATACCACCGCAAGAAAAGGAGAACGATGGCCCTGAGCCACCCATTGGGCTACGGCTTCTTTTACTTCCGCCCGAACCTGGGCCGCAATTGCTTTGCCGTCTATGATGGATGATGCCATAGCTGTTTTTGTGGGGAAGATAAACGATGTTTTTAATTTTTGAATTTGAATCTTCGGTCAGTAATAGAGAAAGCGCCTCATTCTGAAGCGCTTTCCCCTTACTTGTGCATTATCTATACCGCGTAGGGTTATATTCGCCCTGGGTTCGGACACGGTTGGTTACGGGAGGTAGATAGCCTCCTAAACCAGTGTCCATACCAGCGTCGCGGCAGGCATATAGCATTTTAAGTACCCGATCGCGGGTTTGCCACAGGACAGTGGATTCTACGTCGTTTGGAATCAAGACTATACCATCCCGATATCCAAGGACAAAACTGTTAAAATTGTCTGAAACCGTTATCTCTGCATGATCACCCATATTTTGGTATTGTGCTGTGAACCTTCCACATTGCACCGAGTTACGATTTGTTTTCACGAAATTTTGAAATAAACGAAGCATAGAGGAATTTTTGTAGCCGTCCACTTCACAATTTAATTCTTCTTGGCTTCCTCTGGGAAAAGCACTACATCCGGTTTCTGTACCGGGTACAGGGGCAGGGTTGTGAGGGCCATACTGTGAGTTGGCGTAATGAGGATTGATTTTTGTCTCTATAGGAAGATTGTTCTGTGGGGATGTGGCACGGAACACAGGTTTTCCGCCACTGGATGTGTAATAGGCCGCTGATTGTGGTGTCGGAACACTGGGTTGGATGTCTCCCCAGGAGGTTTGTGCCCAAACAGTTGGGATCAGTAATACTGCGGTACTGGCAATGAGTAAATGACGATACAACTTTTTCATGGTTGGTTCTCCCTGAGCTGGAAATGTGGTGAAGGTATGTAAAAAGTAAAGATAATAAAGGAACACGAGAGTTGAATCTTGGACGGGAAGTTTAGATTCTCGTTTAACCTAAAATACAAAAAATATTGCTCAATACATGAAGAAAACGCTTTCATTTAACAAAATTTAGCGGTTTTCCGATAGAGGGCTTGAATTGTAAAGTTTAAAGAATGTATCTTAGTCCCACTTGTTCTTTTCAAGTTAAGCATTTATCCAGAAGAGCCGAGGGACAGGCCCTACGACGCTCTGGCAACCGTTCCCCATTAAAGGGAAGAAGGTGCCAATTCCTGCCTTGTTGCTACGCACGGGGAAAGATGAACGCTTGATAGACACCGGTTATTCTATACCTTGATTTATCAAATGCGCCTCTTCTACCTCCGATGTAGTTGAGGCTTTTGCTTTTGCGCGCAAGCATGGCCAATCTACATCAGGACGTTGAGACTGGATGAATGTTCTTTGTTTAACCACTTACCCCATTTAAACAACGAGCAAAATCATGAGCGGATTACACTTCGACACCCTACAACTTCATGCAGGACAAACGCCAGCACCCGGAACCAATGCGCGGGCTGTTCCGATCTATGCGACAAGTTCCTATACATTTAATGATGCCGATCATGGCGCCAACTTATTTGCCTTGAAGGAGTTCGGAAATATCTATACCCGGATTATGAATCCCACAAATGATGTTTTTGAACAGCGTGTGGCTGCACTGGAAGGAGGAGTGGCTGCGCTGGCTACTTCGTCTGGGCAAGCGGCGCAGTTCTTGGCCTTGACGACTTTGGCCGAGGTTGGGGATAATATTGTGACCACGAGTTACCTTTATGGTGGAACGTATAATCAATTTAAGGTTCAGTTCCCACGTATCGGTATTCAGGTTAGGTTTGCAGATGGCGACGATCCTGCCAGTATCGAATCTTTAATTGATGAACGAACGAAGGCGATCTATGTGGAAACAATTGGAAATCCAAGATTTAATGTACCAGATTTTGATGCGATTGCAGCCATTGCCAAAAAACACGGTGTACCTTTGGTTGTGGATAATACCTTTGGTGCTGGGGGGTATCTCTTTCGCCCGATTGAACATGGGGCAGACATCGTCGTCCATTCGGCCACAAAGTGGATTGGTGGGCACGGAACGGCTATTGGAGGCGTAATTGTGGACGCGGGTACGTTTCCTTGGGATAATGGCCGTTTTCCGACGTTTACCGCACCTTCGCCGGGCTATCACGGCCTTAACTTTTGGGAAGTTTTTGGCAGCACAGGCGTGCTTGGCGTAAATGTGGCTTTTATTATCCGTGCAAGAGTGGAAGGGTTGCGGGATTATGGCCCTTCACAAAGTCCTTTTAATTCCTTTTTATTGCTCCAGGGTTTAGAAACCCTGTCTTTGCGTGTACAACGTCATGTGGAAAATGCGCAGGCAGTTGCCGAATGGTTGGAAACACACGATGCAGTAGAATGGGTGAGTTATCCGGGTCTTGCCAGTCATCCGTACCACGAACAAGCTAAAAAATACCTCAAACGTGGTTTTGGTGGTGTACTCAGTTTTGGGATCAAGGGTGGGCTTGAAGCCGGAAAGACATTCATTAATGGCGTGAAACTTGCCAGTCATTTGGCCAATGTTGGCGATGCAAAGACGTTGGTGATTCATCCGGCCTCTACCACGCACCAACAATTAACCGCAGAAGAACAACACGCTTCTGGAGTAACGCCCTCCCTCATCCGGCTTTCGGTAGGAATTGAGTACATCGAAGACATAAAATCCGATTTGGATCAGGCCTTAGTGGCATCACAGGCATCTTAACGGATCAGGATTTGGCGGGAGGACGAGCCTGTAGGTCCTTCCGCCTTTAATTGCCCACCTTAACAATAAAACTAATATGGATATCCCTATTCCATCCAATCTTCAAACCCTATGCATCCGTCAGTTCACTCTTGAAAATCAACACCGATTACATGAGGTACAGGTAGGTTATCAGGCATGGGGTACACTCAATGAACGTCAAGATAATGTATTGGTGGTCTGTCATGCCTTGACTGGAAATACGGATTTGGCTGACTGGTGGGGGGATTTGTTGGGGCCAGGTAAAGTGTTCGATACAGATCGGTATTGGGTGGTGTGTTTAAATGTATTAGGTTCCTGTTATGGGACTACAGGGCCATGCAGCATCAATCCGGAAACCGGAAAACGGTATGGTGGGGTGTTTCCGAGAGTCACCATCCGAGATTCGGTACGGCTCCATATCGAGGCATTGAAGCAAATAGGTGTACGAGGGATTGAGGCCGTTATTGGTGGTTCTATGGGAGGGATGCAATCCTTGGAGTGGGCTTATTTGGCGCCTGAGTGGGCAAAACGCGTGGTCGTTATTGCGGCTTCTGGGCGTCATTCAGCCTGGACCATTGGGTGGAGCGAGGCACAACGTGCAGCAATCTATGCCGATCCTAACTGGCAGAATGGCCACTACGACGAAGCCAACCCGCCAGTTGCAGGTTTGGCGGCTGCCCGCATGAATGCCATGATTTCGTATCGGTCATGGCGTTCTTTTCAAGACCGTTTCGGTCGGGTCGAGCAGGAGTCTCATGGTGAAGCCTTGTATGCTGTCGAGAGTTACCAGCGATATCAAGGGAGAAAACTAACCGAACGGTTTGATGCCAATGTGTATGTCCGGCTTACCCAGTTAATGGACTCACATGATGTCTCGCGAGGACGCGGAGTCTATGAGGATGTACTCCGAAGCCTGCATATTCCGGTTCTGGTTGTTGGCATAGACTCAGACCTTCTATATCCACTTGCCGAACAGGAGGAGTTGGCGCGGCACATACCGCGTGCGCATTTCCGAATTTTACATTCAGAAGATGGTCATGATGCGTTCTTAATCGAATTTGAACAACTGAGTTCGTTTATTAAACCCTTTCTTTCAGATTTGTACCCCCAAATAAATGGCAAAGCCATTGTAAGATCGGTTGCTTGGAACTCGGTAGGGAAAAATACAGGCTTACCCTTGGCATCGGCAACGACCTCGAATAAACATCCCTTAAATCATAAGCTAAAGGAGTTAAAATGCAAAAGTATCGTGTTGGCGTCTTAGGAGCTACTGGTGCTGTTGGCCAGAAATTTGTGGAATTATTGGACGGTCACCCATGGTTCGAAGTTGTAGCCCTTGCGGCTTCCGAGCGTTCGGCGGGAAAAAAGTACATAGATGCCGTAAACTGGATTGGTGCAACTCCAATTCCTGAAAAGATTGCAGATCAAACGGTAGTGCTTGCTAATCCCGAGGAAGTGGATGCCGACTTTGTTTTTTCCGGTGTGGATGCCAGTGTGGCTTTGGAAATGGAAATGGCGTTTGCACAAGCCGGAATGCCTGTGATCTCTAACACCCGAAATTATCGGATGGAGCCGACCGTCCCGTTGTTGGTTCCGGAAGTGAATCCGGAGCATCTGGCTTTAATTGATCGCCAGGCCTATAGCGATCATGGTGGCTTTATTGTTACCAATCCTAATTGCTCGACAGTTGGCTTGGTTTTGGCCTTGTTACCACTTCAAAAGGCATTTGGACTAGAGGCGGTCCATGTGGTGACCATGCAGGCGCTTTCTGGCGCTGGATATCCGGGTGTTCCTTCGTTAGACATCTTGAGTAATGTTGTGCCGCACATTGGGGGCGAAGAAGCCAAGATGGAAACAGAGCCACTGAAGCTTTTTGGCACCCTGACAGAACAGGGTATTCAGTTTGCAGACTTTAAAATCAGCGCGTCCTGTAATCGGGTTTCGGTTTTGGATGGTCATACAGAAAGTGTTTCGGTTAAATTAAAAACCGCAGCCGATCTTGCTGCTATTAAAGCAGTGTTTAGAGCCTTTGAGGACCCAATTGCTCATCTGGGTTTACCTTCATCGCCTACGCCACTGATTAAATTGTTTGAGGATGAGCGCTTTCCGCAACCACGCCGTCATGCTTCTTTGGGAAATGGTATGACAGTCTCGGTGGGACGGGTACGTGCGGATGCGTTATTCGATGTGAAGTTTACGCTTCTGGTGCATAATACCATCCGTGGGGCAGCGGGAGGCGCCATTCTGAATGCGGAACTATTGGTGAGCAAAGGCTACCTTAAACACCGGATCTGAGAAACGCTTGATAATTTGGGGTACATCAGCAAGTGTACCCCTTCTAATTTGGTATCTATGGCAGATTTTACAATTCTTCCGGCCAAACGTGAACATCGGGATGAAATTGAACGTCTTTGGCGATCGCTCATGAGGCTGCACCAGTCTTTGGATCCACGCTTTAGGCTTGCACCCGATGCATCCGAGCGCTGGCGGAATAGTTTTTCCGACTGGCTATATGAAACCGATCATAAAATGTGGGTTGCCATCGAGGAAAAGAGAATAGTAGGATACATTGCAGCCCATTATGCTGTCACTTCAGCCATCTTTGAACCACCAGGAGAAGTTTTTATTCAGGAAATTTATGTTGAAACCGCGTTCAGAGGGCTTGGGATCGGTAAAGTCTTGGTAGGCCATGTAAAAGAATGGGCCTTGAAAATTGGAAGCAAACGCATCGGCTTGATCGCCTCTTCACGCAATGTGGAAGCCCAGTCCTTCTGGGAAAGGCAAAATGCAGTCGAATTCGCGATTCAATCAGTCATTGAATTATAAAATAATGTGAATATTGGCTTGTTTTTTTAATGGTAGAGCCAAACACTGCAAGGAGCTTCTTTTGTTTTTTTGGCTAATCTGCCTATGTTCTTATTTAATTAAGTACTGAAAGCGCTTTTATGTTATTTTTGTAACCCAGTCCTTTTTTTGCTTCATTTATTTATCCTAAACCCCTTCTTTAGCCGTTGTTCTTTAGGTTTTATTTGTTCAATAAAGTTTGTTTATTTGATGGCACGTCCCGAACCTCAGAGGCGATTCGCCTTGAATGGATGCGACCTTCTTTACTTGAAGGTTTTAACTGGATTTGGTTCTTAAATGAACAGTCCATCCTTAATCAGGCTAAAAAATGTTGCATCAAAAAAATGGAATAAGTAATTGCTTATTTAAGATCATCATAACCCCAATCTTATGACCACGCAGAATATCCCAGATACCGCCGGTGATGCAATTCCCGACGAAATGGTAACGGTCCAGCCCCCCATGGTAACCGGTTCCGAGATTCTAATTCGGACTTTAGAATATGAAGGGGTAGAAGTCATTTTCGGCCATCCAGGAGGTGCCATTATCACCCTTTATGATGAACTCAGCCGAATTCAACCTTCGTTTAAGCATATTTTGGTACGACACGAGCAAGGTGGGACTCATGCAGCAGAAGGATATGCGAAAGCTACGGGGAAAGTGGGGGTGATGCTGGCCACCAGTGGGCCAGGGGCAACCAATACGGTGACAGGAATTGCAGATGCTTATATGGATTCTGTACCGATTGTAGTCATCACAGGGCAGGTTCCCACACATCTCATTGGAAATGATGCCTTTCAAGAGGCGGATATCGTGGGGATTACCCGAACCATCACCAAACATAATTATTTGGTACGGGATGTACGAGATCTTTCAAGGGTGGTGCGGGAAGCCTTTCATATCGCCCAGTCTGGGCGTCCGGGCCCTGTTCTGGTAGATATTCCTAAAGACGTTCTACTGGCCAAAGCACCGCTTCAGATCCCGGAACGTATTGAGATCCGGGGGTATCATGTACCGATGCAGCCTTCGAAAGCAAAAGTCCAACAAGCTGCCGACATGATTATGGCGGCAAGTAAACCCTTGCTATATGTGGGAGGTGGATGTTTGTTTTCGGGTGCAGCCGAAGAACTGGCAGAACTGGCGAGAAAAACCCAGATTCCGGTTACGACTACTTTGCACGGTATCGGGGCTTTTCCTGTAACCGATGAACTTTCACTACACATGTTGGGAATGCATGGTACGTGGTATGCCAATCAGGCAGTTCAACATGCGGATTTGCTGATTGCGGTCGGGGCACGATTTGATGACCGTGTCACAGGAAAACTAGAATCTTGGGCACCCCATGCAAAAATCATTCATATGGACATTGATCCTTCTTGTATTTCTAAAAATGTCTATGTGGATTGTGCGGTTGTGGGCGATGTAAAAATGGTGTTACAGGAATTGCTGCCTTTAGTCGGCAAGAAAGATACCTCTGCATGGCTTGGCCAAATTACACAGTGGAAACAAGAATGCCCGTTGGATTATGACCAAGACGGACTACTTCGGCCACAATATATCTTGGATTTGTTGTGGGAGAAAACAAAGGGAGATGCCGTTGTGATCACCGACGTAGGCCAAAACCAGATGTGGGGCGCACAGTTCTTTAAATATGTTTATCCTCGAACCCATATTACTTCGGGAGGATTGGGAACAATGGGGTTCTCGTTGCCGGCTGCCATGGGTGCTTCCTTCGGACAAAGAACACGTCCTGTGGTCTCGATTAACGGTGATGGTGGTTTCTTAATGAATGCCCAAGAATTGGGGGTGATCTCGCAGTACAACTTGCCAGTAAAAATCATCATTTTCAATAACAACTTCCTTGGGATGGTCCGTCAGTGGCAGGAATTATTCCATGAAAGCCGATACAGCCATACAGACCTTTCGGGCTCCAATCCAGACTATGTAAAATTGGCCGAAGCATTTCGGATAAAGGGCTTGTATTGTGAAAATGTTGCCGATGTACAAAAAACACTCGATGAAGCTTTTGCACACGATGGCCCGGTATTGATGGAATTTAAGGTAGTGAAGGAAGAAATGGTGTTTCCTATGGTTCCTTCCGGTGCTTCGACCGATGAGATGATCACGAAACGGATGACGCCCGATAGCTTTGTCTGATTTGTTTGCCTTAATCCATTAAAACATAAACCTATGTCCACGAAGACTTTAACCCCCCAGCAGATATACCGTAAAAAGGCAGACGGGCTTCCTATCAATCCGGGTGATGAAACGTTGGTGCAACGCCATATCATTAGCGTATTGCTGGAGAACCAATCCGGATCTTTGAACCGTGTACTTAATATGTTTGCGGCACGAGGCTTTAATTTGGAAAGTGTTGCCGTTGGGGAAACCGAAGATCCAAGTGTCTCTCGGCTTACATTAGCCACCAGTGGAAATACCAAAGTAATCCGACAGATCCTTCGACAATTGAACCGTCTTGTTGAAACGTTAGAGGTGACCGACCTTAACGATGCAGACTATGTGGAGCGTGAAATTTGCCTCATTCGGGTGCGGGCATTGGCCCATCAACGCAGCGAACTACGGGATACCCTCGAGATGTTTGAAGGAAAAGTGGTGGACATTACACCCGAAACGTTGATGTTTGAAGTGACTGGCCCGACGAAAAAAATAAAAGCCCTTATTCATGTATTAGGGTCTTATGGCGTTTTGGATGTCGCACGAAGCGGCAGGGTAGCCTTGGCGCGTCCTCTGATTCACGGTGATTGAGTTTTCCGGAAATAAATACCAAATTTGTATATAACCCATTAAGTTCACCCATGAAAGTTTATTATGATGCCGATGCTGACCTCGGTCTGATTCAGTCAAAAAAAGTGGCCGTTATCGGTTACGGAAGTCAGGGCCATGCCCATGCCCTTAACCTTCACGAAAGTGGTATAGAAGTGGCGGTAGGCTTGCGTCCCGGTTCTGCTTCAGCCGAAAAAGCCTCGGAACGCGGTCTGAAAGTCTTGGCGGTTGCCGATGCGGTTCAATGGGCCGATGTGGTCATGATCCTCATCCCCGACCAACACCAAAAGAAAGTATTTGATGCCGAAATTGCCCCAAACCTTCGTGCTGGTCAAGCACTTGGATTTGGACATGGCTTCAATATTCACTTTAAGCGGGTAATTCCTCCAACGGATGTGGATGTTTTTATGGTCGCTCCAAAATCTCCCGGACATTTGGTTCGTCGGACTTACACGGAAGGCGCTGGAACGCCGTGTCTGGTGGCCGTTCATCAGGACGCAACGGGAGGTGCGCTAGAGCTTGCGCTTTCGTATGCTTCGGGTATAGGTGGAGGCCGTGTAGGGATCATCGAAACAAACTTTAAGGATGAAACCGAAACAGATCTTTTTGGAGAGCAAGCTGTATTATGCGGAGGTTCGGAAGCCCTAATTAAAGCGGGCTTTGAGACCTTGGTGGAAGCTGGATATCCGCCAGAGTTGGCTTATTTTGAGTGTCTTCATGAGTTGAAGCTCATCGTGGACTTGTACTACGAGGGCGGCTTGGCTTACATGAACTATTCGGTTTCTGACACCGCTGAGTATGGTGGATACACCCGTGGGGTACGTGTTATCAAAGATACTGCCAAGACTGAGATGAAAAAGATCTTGGAAGAGGTGCAAAATGGCCAGTTCGCACAAGAATTCATTAACGACTGCGACAATGGTTCTACAAATCTGAAGGCCATGCGCCACGCCGATACCGTACATCCAATCGAGGTGGTAGGTAAAAAACTGCGTGCTATGATGCCTTGGCTGAAAACCAACCGGAAAGCTGAAACAGTGGGCGAGCCAATCGGTCAATAATTTTCAGAGGGTCGGGAAAATTTCTGGCCCTTTTTTGATATTTTCGTCCATGAATGTACAACTTATTGCCGCTGAGTGCATCCAGTATTTCGAGGAAAATCTTTCCAAAATCCGTGCTTGTTTGGACTTGGTGGACGAGACAGAAATCTGGATAAAACCTTCTGGAAACTCGAATGCCGTGGGCAACCAATTGCTGCATCTTGTAGGGAATATCAGGCAATATGTACTCTCTGGTTTGGCAGGGTGGTCAGATCTACGAGACCGCTCCTATGAGTTTGATGCCAAAGGAGGGATGTCAAAAGCACAGTTATTGGATGCGCTCATTGAAACCGTTGCCGAAGCTGTGGCGGAAATGAAATCATTAAACCCGGATGAATTGTATTGCAAACGAGCAGTACAGGGGAAGAATGATTGGACCGTTACGGGTATCATGATTCATGTCACCCAACATTTTTCCTATCATACAGGACAAATTGTGTTTTGGACAAAAATGCTTAGGGATGTGGATATGGCTTTTTATACAGGGCCAACACTCAACGATCGGGTAAAGACTGACTAAATATTGCACCTTTTAAAACCTTGCTCTACGTGAAACCCTCCACCTATAATATAACCCTTTTATCTGGAGACGGGGTCGGGCCTGAAGTGGTGGCCGAAGCCGTAAAAGTTCTGACCCGTATTTCGGAGTTGTTTGATTTCGGGATTTTGTTCGAATCGGCACTCATTGGTGGTGCGGCGGTGGATGATCTCGGTAGCCCCTACCCCGACCAGACACACGAGTCTTGTAAACGCGCTGATGCCGTCTTGTTGGGTGCAGTTGGTGGCCCCCAATATGATGGCCTGCCAAAGGAACTTCGCCCCGAAACGGGTCTATTGACCATGCGTAAAGCCTTAGACGTATTTGCAAATCTTCGTCCGGTCGCGGTGGATGGGGTTCAGGCGGCACGCTCCCCTTTACGCCCCGAGAAAGTGGCTGGAACCAACCTATTGGTGGTTCGGGAGTTGGTGGGAGGGATATATTTTGGTACCCCTTCTTTCCGGAATGATTTTGAAGGGGTGAGTACGATGCGTTATACCCGTCCAGAAATCGAACGAATTGCCCGTATTGCTTTCCGATATGCCCGTGACCGACGAAATAAGGTGACATCGGTGGATAAAGCGAATGTCTTGGCTGTTTCGCAACTTTGGCGAGAAGTGGTTCAGGGCATACATGATGCCGAGTTCGAGGATGTTCAGTTAGAACACATGTACGTGGACAATGCGGCGATGCAATTGATCCTGAATCCACGTCAGTTTGGTGTAATCCTTACCGGAAATCTTTTTGGAGATATTCTGAGTGATGCCTCGGCAGTATTGCCTGGTTCTCTCGGAATGTTGCCCTCGGCCAGCATCGGTGACTCGAGTGGATTGTTTGAACCGATTCATGGCTCTGCACCCGATATAGCCGGAAAGGGGATTGCAAACCCGGCTGCCACCATACTCAGTGCAGCCATGATGTTAGATTTTCTAGGCGAAAAAGCGGCCGCAACTGCTGTTCGACAGGCAGTAGCGAAAACACAATTGGATGGTTTTTTGACAGCCGACTTGGCAACAGATCCGTTTTTACCGCTTACTACCTCTGCTTTTGGAGATGAGGTGGTGAAACGATTACAGTTCGGGTGATGGAACCTTAATCTCCAATTCTTACGGTGAAACGATTTGTTTTCTTAGTTTAGACACTTAACGGAGCAATGCCTTATTGCTACCGCCCACCAATTTGGTTCGTGTGATGAAGACCGACCCAGCGATGTATCAAGGTCCTATGGGCCTGTCCTTTCTTGTTTATGCCTTGCTTGGCCTACGACTTCCGTGCGCCAGCCTGATGCCCTATTCATTTTGGTGATTCTCACCCTTCAAGCTGGCGGTTATTTTTTAAAAGTCGTTTTTTTCCAATAAGTAAAATAAATATATGTGTATCACTATTTTTGATACCACCCTGCGTGATGGAGAACAAGCGCCGGGTGCATCTATGACCATCCCGGAAAAATTACATATTGCACAACAATTGGCTGCTTTGGGGGTAGATGTCATTGAGGCCGGGTTCCCTGTGTCCTCCCCTGTTCAATTTGAAGGTGTTCAGCGGGTTGTAAAGGAAGTTCATGGACCAACCATTGCCGCATTGGCACGGGCGGTGGAACTGGATATTCGTGAAGCAGCAAAAGCGCTTGCTGGTGGAGCAAAAACGCGGATTCATACCTTTATCGGCACCAGTGATATTCACATCGAAGGGAAATTTGCCGATGCCAAGTACGGTGCTACATTAGAAGACAAGCGGAAAACCGTCTTGCAAAAAGCAATCGAAGCAGTGCAATACGCCAAAACCTTTACGAATGATGTGGAATTTAGTGCCGAAGACGCTGGACGAACGCCTGTGGCCTATTTGCAAGAGGTGATTGCGGCTGTGATTGAAGCCGGAGCAACAACCATTAATGTTCCGGATACTACCGGATTTTGCCTCCCGAACGAATATGCAGACCTCATAAAATCGTGCATGAAGGCTGCAAAGGGTAGATCTGATGTCATTTTTTCAACCCATTGCCATAACGATCTGGGACTTGCTGTTGCGAACTCTCTCGCAGGTGTTCAGGCAGGCGCAAGGCAAGTGGAGTGTACCATTAATGGGATTGGCGAGCGGGCCGGAAATGCTGCTTTAGAGGAAATTGTGATGGCACTAAGAGTACGTCAAAATATTTTTGGCGTGGACTCTCAGGTGAATTCGCCCATGCTTATGGGGCTAAGCAAATTGGTCTCTACGTATTCGGGATTTAGTGTACAGCCGAACAAAGCGATTGTTGGCAAGAATGCTTTTAGTCATGAGGCAGGTATTCATCAAGATGGCGTGCTAAAACGACGGGATACCTACGAAATTATGCGGGCCGAAGATGTGGGACAAGACACCAATCGCCAAATCTCGCTGGGGCGCCACTCAGGACGGCATGGCTTCTTCTCTCGGATACAAACACTGGGGTTCTCCGTTACGACCGATCTGAAAGATGACCTTTACCGACGCTTTCTTGAAATTGCTGACCAGAAAAAACATATTTACGACGAAGACTTGGTGCTGATGATGAAGACCTTGGAATCGGATAGCTCCGAAACCTATGTCCTCTTGGAGCATCTCCAAGTTCATGTTGAAACCGGAAAATCCAATTTGGCTACCGTAAGGATTCATTTTGCCCGAACAGGTGATAAAAAAGAACATACTGCTACTGGAGATGGACCAATTGATGCCATTTATCGGGCGATTGACCATTGTATGGAGCATGGGTATAAACTAACCGGATATCACATTCGTGCACTTTCCGAAGGACAAGATGCTGTTGGAGAGGTGGATGTGGAAATTGAATTCCAAGATCGCATTTTTAAAGGCGCTGCGCGGAATATGAACACCTTACTGGCATCGGCATTGGCGTATATTGATGCCATCAATCATGTCGAAGCGTTTCGGGATAGCCAAGACATGGTACGTCATTCCATCCGTGAAAAGGTGGAAGTGGACGCTCAAGTTTAAACCAGATGGATGGGGCGGTGCTTCATCCGTCCCAACTGTTTTAGTATGACACCGGGAAAAAAGAGTGCGCTCTTGTTGGCGCTTGTTGGGATGGCTATTAATGGGTACAGCGTATGGTTCCTCAGTACGCGCACTGCTGACTGGGGTATGATTTCAGATTTGTTTATCGCAACCCTGCCATATTGGATTGTAGTGGTTTTGATTTTTGTTGGCAGTGGATCCGAAAAGATGTACTGGGTTTTGTGTGGTTTATTGACAATCATGATTATAGCGGGGGGCGTTGGTTTGCAATACATATTTGATTTTTCTATCGAATATCCGAAAAGTCGCTATTATCCAGGGAAAATTATCACCTCTTTTGTCACTACAATGATCGAAAGTTTTAGCCTGGTGATTATGATTATGTTTGCTTATGGTGCACAAACCATAGCATCTGTACTAGCGCTGGGCGTTGCGGCTTGGTTCCGATACCGAATAAACAAAACCGAAAATTGAGCAATCGTTTAAACGTAAACAGGTTTTTTATATGTCTATGACCATAACCGAAAAAATTCTGGCCCGGTCTGCGGGGCGTGAACGGGTTTCCCCTGGAGAAAATATCTGGGTTAATGTTGATATTTTAATGACACATGATGTATGTGGCCCTCCTGCTGCTCAGATCTTTAAACGCGAATTTGGCGAAAAGGCAAAGGTGTGGGACAAAGAAAAACTAGTCATTATCCCAGACCACTATATTTTTACGTCCGACAAACATGCCAATCGGAACGTTGTGTTGTTGCGGGAATTTGTTGCTGAACAAGCATTGCCACACTATTATGATGTGGGTTCAGATCGTTATAAAGGCGTTTGCCATATGGCGCTGGCCGAAGAAGGCTTCAACCGACCTGGTACAGTTTTGTTTGGGACGGATAGCCATTCTTGCACATCGGGTGCTTTCGGGATGTTTGCAACAGGTGTCGGGAATACCGATGCCGCGTTTATTATGGGAACGGGCAAACTTTGGGTCAAAGTACCAGAGTCTATGCGCTTTATTATGGAAGGCGAAATGCCCTCATATCTAACGGCTAAGGACCTTATTCTGGCAATTATTGGCGAGATAGGTGTAGATGGTGCCACGTATCGTGCAATGGAGTTCGATGGTGAGGCCGTATTCGGTCTTTCTATCGAAGAACGGATGACGCTCACCAATATGGCAATCGAAGCGGGCGGGAAAAATGGCATTATCGCGCCAGATGAGAAAACTTTTGAGTATGTGCGTGCCCGTACCGATTATCCGTTTATACCGCTCTACTCTGATCCGAGTGCCCGCTATCATAGTGAATACCGTTTTGATGTTACTAAATTAGAGCCCATGGTTGCCAAACCTCATCGTCCGGATAACAAAGCCTTTGTCTCGGAAGTTGCTGGTACCAAATTAGATCAGTGTTATATTGGTTCTTGTACTGGCGGGAAGATGGAAGACTTTATTATGGCGGCACAGGTATTGCGCGGTCGTGAAGTGGTTGTTCCAACATACTGTGTGCCGGCCACCACACATGTTGCCAAATTGATGCACGAAACCTTGATGGAGGGTGAATCGGTTTGGGATATTCTGGAGCGGGCTGGTTGTAGACTGACTCACGCCTCATGTGCGGCCTGTCTGGGTGGCCCAGTGGACACGTTTGGGCGTACTCATGGAACCGAAAATGTAATCTCTACCACAAACCGCAATTTTCCTGGAAGGATGGGTTCCAAACAGTCTTCCGTGTATTTGGCTTCGGCTTATACGGTTGCGGCCTCGGCTCTTGTGGGCGCTATTGCCGATCCGCGTGGGGTTTTGGTGTAAATTTACAAGTTTTCTCCGAAATGTGTTAACACCACCGAGTCGTGAAATTGCCCGTGATAAAATTGATTTTCTTTGAAATAACCCTCTTGGATAAAGCCAGTTTTTTCAAGGAGATACCGAGAGGGAAGGTTGTTCGGAGAAACAATGGCCTCTACGGTGTGGAATTTCCAAACCCGAAATCCATGTACCAAGACGGCGTTTAGGGCTTCGGACATAAACCCATTGCGTTGATAGGGTACACCGAGTAAATAACCAACTTCTGCGCGGGAATGTTGGGGATGGATTTGGACATACCCGATGGTCCCGATTAATGCTCCGGTGGTGCGAAGGAAAATCCCCCATGTAATGGCTTTATTCGCCTCGATAAGTACTTGAAAAGACTGAATTAACCCCAAGGCTTCTTGGGTAGTTTTTGCAAGGGGTCTCGGAATAAAGTGCATGACCACGGGATCGGATCGGAGGATGTACAAAGATGAACTGTCTTCGGGTGTCATTGCCCGAAGTTCCAACCGAGGAGTGGCGATAATGGGGGTGGGGAGCAAGGAAAAAGAAGATAGCATACCGTGCTATTAAGTGTATAAAGAAACTTCTGGCTTAAAATAATTCAATTACAAAGATGAAAAAAATGATTCGTGGCTTGGCTTGGGTTTGTGGCGAAGCTGTAGATACCGATCAAATCATTCCGGCTCAATATTTGGTGTATAGTATGACCAAGCCGGAAGAACGAAAAATGTATGGGCATTATGCCATGAGCAGTGTACCACCTGGTGAACAAGGGTTGCCCGATGGAAATATGCCGTATGTGGAGGCAGATGCTTATACCAGTAAATATAGTATCATGATTGCTGGCGCTAACTTTGGGTGTGGCTCATCAAGAGAACATGCGCCATTTGCAATGGCAGAGGCTGGATGTGAAGCAGTGGTGGCCGAGAGTTATGCCCGTATTTTTTACCGAAATGCCGTAGATGGGGGGTTTTTGATCCCGTTTGAGGGGCTGGAACGGTTGAATGATAAAATCAGCACTGGAGACGAGGTAGAGATTGATGTAGCTGCCGGGACCCTTGCAAATCTAACCTCGGGAGAAACATATTTATTACGGCCACTCGGTGATGTAGCGGATATTCTGGATGCCGGTAATATCTTTGAATATGCCCGAAAATCTGGGATGATTCCCTCTGTCTGAATGGCTACAAATCAAAATGCGTGGGGTTTTGAAGTGGCCCGTAAAGGCTTATGAAGTTCTATAATAGATTGCTTCGTAAGCCCGATATGAAGGGCCTTTTGGGGCGATCAGCAAGGAGGTGGTTTTATTAAATCGCCTCTTTTTGTTCGTTTTTATGCGAGTGCCTCTTGCCAATAGAACGGATAACGGTCCAATGCACAGAGCTAAAGCCACCTTGTAAAGGACAGAGCGAACTTCAAAACATTTTATATGCCGATTAGATGGGTTCTCTTATGATGTCGCCCCCCCACGGAGTTTTTTCTCAACGGTAAGTAAAGATGTCACCCAATCTAAGCGCGTCCTATGTCTTGAAATGCACCCTAAAGGTCATGTGGTTTTTGGTTATTGGGAAAAGAGGCTGGGAATCGAGGTTTTGGATCTATAGAACCTTTTATGGGCGTTCGATAATAAGTCAATTATTTCGCTGAAAAGAGGTGCTGTTTGCAAATCCATTGGGCTTTATCTCCCACCTGTATCGCCCAGGCCATGTGTATATGCAAAAAAGCGGCCCGATGTTCCACACAACATCGGGCCTTTGCCGCCTTCCTGTGGCGAAACTCCGTCCACAGGTCATTCACCGTGTTTTCCTTGAACCCTAAACTACAAACACAACATTGGAAAGGGCTTAAGGATGAATTAAAACGGTATTAGAAGTTTTATGACGGGTTGGAAAATATACTTCAACGCTGGTTCCTACTTCTAACTCGGATTCAATGAGAATTCTGCCTTTGTGGACTTCGATAATGCGATGTACCAAAGCCATGCCTATGCCGAATCCGGGAAACCCTCTGGCATTCTGTGCCCGATAAAGCGGCTCAAAAAGTAGTTTCTGGTCTGCTTTGCTAATACCTATGCCTTGGTCTTTTACCGAAATAACCGCTTCTCCTGGTGTTGTAAATAATTTAACCGTTATTGGCCTGTTGTCGGAAAATTTCAGGGCATTTTCTAAAATATTGTGAATGACCGTTTGAAGCAGGGGTTTGTTTCCCAATATCGTTAGGGCGTCTGGATGATCTGGAAGGTGTAAATCAAGAGAAACCTCTACTTGTGGATTGTTTTGATGCAATGAATCAAGCTGTTCTTCGAGCAGTTCGTCCAATCGGAGTTCCTCCATTTGCAGTTGGCCGGCGTCTTTTTGGGCTTTGGAAAGCTGAAGTAGGTTATTAATCAGGCTATTTAATCGTTCGGCATGGTTACCGATCGTTGCTAATGACCTTTGGTACGTGGAGGCATCTCGGCTATTCATCAAGGCCAGTTCAACTTCACCCAATATGGCCGCTAACGGGTTTCTGATTTCGTGCGATGCATTTGAAATAAAGTGACGCTGGGTGAGAAATACCTCTTCGAGACGAGACAGAAGCTGATTGAAGGTGGAGGACAATTCGCCAAATTCATCTTTTGGATTAAAAACAGAAAGCCTTCGTTTTAGGTTCGTCGCCCGAAATGCCCGTATTTCCTCCACTAAAACATCTAAAGGTTGCAAGGCTTTTCCCAATGACCACCAAGTGGTAAACATAATGAGGGCAATGGCAATAATGGAGCCTATAAAAAGAACCGAGCGCAAGTTTTGGAGTTTGGTCCATCCATAACGGTCGGTTGCCGTAACAATGATGGCATATTTTCTTTCTCCAAACTGATATAATTGCCCCGCTCCCTGAATAGATTCGCGTTCAAAATAGGATTTTCTGTAGGTCTGTAACGCCTGAATAAATGGAGGCTCAAAATGATGAAACAGGGAATCTGTTACCAGATGATTTCTGATATAGACAATATATTCTTTTTCATCAGGTAAAAGCTCCGAGAACTGTTTTTTAAAATGGGTCAGGCTTTCTTTAGAAAGTTTTCCTTGTTCAAAGTTGATTTTTTCAACAAGCTCCACGCGGTCATATAGTCGTTGAATAAATTCGTTTTTGCGGAAGCGCCAAGAAAAATAATAAATAGACGAACAAAACAATACCAAAAGAATCAGGCTGGATAAACCATGAATTAACATCAACTTTAAGCGGATGCTCATTCGGCGGCCTCCTCTTTAAGTACATAACCCATGCCAATAACAGTATGAATAAGCTTTGTATTAAATGGCTTATCTACCTTATTTCTAAGGTAATTTACATAGACATCAATGACATTGGTGCCCGGCTCAAAATCCAGATTCCATACTTCTTCTAGAATGGAAGTTCTGGAAACTACCCGACCTGCATTGCGCATAAAAAAGTATAGGAGGTTAAATTCTCGGGCCGTTAATTTCAGAAGTATGCCGGATCGTCGCACTTCTTTTCGGTCTAAGTCCAGTTCCAAATCGCTGATACGCAAGATATTGGTTGTGGTGGGTGTATGTAGCTTCCTGCGTTGTAAGGCGCGGACTCTTGCCAATAATTCTTTAAATTTAAAGGGTTTGGTGAGATAATCATCAGCGCCGCTATCTAAACCAAGCACAACATCATCGGTAGTGCCTAATGCCGTTAATATCATTATCGGGGTATCTGTATTTCCCCCTGCGCGGATGCGTTTACAAACCTCAACACCAGTCATTTTAGGCAAGATAACATCAAGTACTATGACCTCGAAGGTACCTAGTTGTGCCAACTTAAGGCCCATCTCGCCATCAAATGCCTGAACCACCTCAAATCCTTGCTCTGTAAAGCCAGACTTTAGAAAGGAGGCAATGCCGGGTTCGTCTTCTACCAATAAAATGCGCATGTTTTATTCGGTTGGATAAGGGTTAAGTCGCATATATTTCTTGTGTTGCCTTGTTTACCATAGCCAGGCGGGTTGTATGGGGTAAAAAGGCATATCGGAAACCATTTAAGACAATTTCTTTGAGTTGGGCTTCCGAGACTCCACAATGTGTATGAACCCGCCATAATTCTTCCGTTACCGAGGTGCGGCTAAACAGTCGGTTATCGGTATTAATGGTTACGGGAAGGCCGGCCTCTACATATTTTTTCAATGGGTGGCTTTCAAATCCGGTAACGACATGGGTTTGAACATTGCTGGTAGGGCAGATTTCTAATGGGATTTGGTGATCCAGCATAAACCGTAATAATTCTTCATCTTGGTATAAACTTGTACCATGCCCGATTCGGTGTGCATGACAACGGGTTACTGCTTGTTTGATAGAGTCTGGTCCCCAAGATTCGCCTGCATGTACGGTCACATTTAGGAGGTTATTGATGGCATGGTAAAAGGCAAAGAGGTGGTGTTTTGGGGGGTGCCCGGCTTCTCCTCCGGCAAGATCAAACCCTACCACGCCCCGATCTTTAAAGGCCACAGCCAATTCTGCTTGTGCCAACGAAGCGCTTTCATACCGGTCTCGGAGTCCACAGATGATGACTCCTGTTTTGATATCAAAATCTTTTTCCGCTCGTGCCAAGCCTTCCAATACTGCTTCATTGACGGCTTCCATGCTCATGCCTTCCCATGTATGGGTAATCGGTGCGTACCGAACTTCTAAATACCGGACATTTTCTCGTGCATTATCCTCCGCCAACTCATACGCAATACGTTCGAGGGCGTCAGGAGTTTGCATAAGGGGGATGGTGTAAGAGAACCAAGAAAGATAGGCTTCGAGAGTGGGCGAATCATCAACCTGAAGCAATACCTCATAAAGACCTTCTTGTGTATCTGCTGGTAGTAGATCTGTTTTGCCTTGTTCGCAGGCAAGTTCTAGCATGGTAGATAGGCGAAGAGAGCCGTCGAGGTGGCAGTGTAATTCGGCCTTGGGCCAAGAATGGATGGTTTCGCGGGTTAAGGGGGCTGTTTGCGGCATGTTTTTTTCCAACTAAACTTACAATCAATTTTCGGGGATGTCAACAGGGGGGGCTATGATTTGCTTGCGTGAGGCCGAACGGCTTCAATGTTGCATTGAAGTAGATTGGTTGTATGATACCATCATTTTTTTACTATATTTATTCTTCACATTCATTCATATCAATCCCAAAACCCTATGAAGTACGTTTCAAAAGCCATCATGCTCCTTTTGCTACTGATGTTGGCGCTACCACTTTCGGCCCAAGAAAAGCCAGATGAAGAGATCAACAAAGTTATACGGAAACATGGTTTAGAGAAAAGTAAGGTCATGGAAACCGCCAGTTGGCTCACCGACGTATATGGGCCACGCCTTACAGGTTCTCCACAGTTAGACCGTGCCACCGAGTGGGCCATGAATCAACTCCGTTCGTGGGGGTTGGAAAATGTTCGAACGGAGAAGTGGGGCCCATTCGGACGTGGTTGGGAGGCGAACCATTTTTCCATGAGTGCCGTTTCCCCCAATCCTTTCCCTATTATTGCGTACCCCAAGGCTTGGTCGCCTTCTGTTAGTGGGACCGCCGAGGTGGTGATTTTTGATGTGCAAAAAGAAGAAGACCTTGGCAAATACAAAGGCAAATTGGCTGGAAGGATTGTCTTCATAGAGCCTGTTCGTGAAACGAAAGAATGGTTCGACCCTTTGGCTGTTCGTCACGATGCCAAAAGCTTATTAGATTTGGCGAACGCGGCTGCTCCTGCTTCCAATGACCAGCGGTTTAACATGAACCGGAACCAATTGAGCGACCTTAAGTGGGCGTTGCTCTATGATGAAAAGCCGTTATTGATAGTTGATCGTAGTTTTAAAGGGGACTATGGAACCGTTTTTGTCTCTGGCGCCCGTGCAAAGGAAGGCAGGGCACAAACTGCCAATGCCGAAGTGTTACCGCAGGCAACGATGGCGGTAGAGCAATACAACCGTATTATTCGGATGATCGAAAAGGGGCTTAGTGTAAAAGCGACCGTAGATTTAAAAACCACATTTTCCAACGCCGACGGCATGGAAGCCAATATTATAGCAGAAATTCCAGGAACCGACCTGAAAGACGAAGTGGTCATGTTTGGTGCACATTTTGACTCTTGGCACGCAGGAAGTGGCGCGACCGACAATGCTGCTGGTTCGGCTGCAATGATGGAGGCTGCTAGAATTTTAATGGAAACCATCCGAGAAACAGGGAAAAAGCCGCGTCGTACCCTCCGTATTGCCCTATGGACTGGGGAAGAGCAAGGCCTATTGGGTTCCCGTGCTTATGTTGCCGAACACTTTGCCGAGGTAGAAGGGATGGGTAATGTAAAAGCACTGAAACCCGAACAAGAAAAAATTGCTGGGTACTTTAACATGGATAACGGGACGGGTAAAATTCGTGGGGTTTATATGCAAGGAAATGCAGCCATCGAAGGTGTATTTCGTCCTTGGCTGGATGCATTTAAGGATTTGGATGCGTCCACTTTATCCCTTTCCAATACGGGTGGAACCGATCACCTTGCGTTTGATGCAGTCGGTATTCCTGGTTTTCAGTTTATCCAAGAACCGATGGCCTATTCTAGCCGTACTCACCACTCCAATATGGATGTGTGGGACCATTTGGTGGCAGAAGACATGAAGCAAGCCTCGACTATTATTGCCTCTTTTGTGTGGCATAGCAGTCAACGCGATCAGAAATTACCTCGTAAACCGTTTAACTTGAGTCCTCGGCCCGCAACTGGAGGCGGTGGAGGACGTCAATAAGTACATAACTTTTGTAGTAAAAACTTAGGCAGCCTGAAAAACGATAATTTTTCTATCAAAAGCATTAATCAGGTTCTGGAACACGTTCATTGAATGTTTGCGTAAGGTTGAAGTAAAGGATTGGATACGAGCATAGTGCTGCGCTCCTTTGAGGGTTTGGAAGTTTGTAGCGACCTTTTGTTTCGTTTTCAGACAACGAATATCGC
>ERZ761602.707-NODE-707-length-68382-cov-13.283826_pt1 | contig 68382 bp, 46 predicted proteins | sample MGYA00512165_ERZ761602 | MGnify/ENA primary metagenome ERZ761602 (study PRJEB28899, sample SAMN02445085) | bioreactor sludge metagenome | biome: EBPR sludge; isolation source: Thorneside wastewater treatment plant | place: Australia: Brisbane, Thorneside...
GCCTGATTCCACTTGAACTGGAAGGGGCCTTTGCCGCCGCCGATGCGCAGTTCCAGTGCCGCTGTTTTTTCACCTGCACAGGCGATGTCGGCGGTTTGTGCCAGCGCCGCCGTGAGCGGGAGGATGTTTTCCGTGATGTTGATCTGCGCCGTAGCGGAGCAGCCGTTGGCGTCTTTGATGGTGACGCTGCGCGTGCCGGGAGCGAGGCGTTCGGCCTGTTGTGTGGTTTCGCCGTTGTCCCATTGGTAGGTATAGGGCGCTTTGCCGCCGCTGACTTGTGCCGCAGCCTTGCCGTCGCTGTTGCCCGTACTGGCAGGAGCGACCGCTGTGGCGGAAACACTCAGTGCTGCCGGGGCTTTCACTTCGATGTTGGCGGAAGCCGAGGCGCCTGCCGCATCTGTAACGGTGACGGTGTAAGCGCCCGCCGCCAATCCCGTGGGTTTTTCACCACTCAGACCCGCCTGATTCCACTTGAACTGGAAGGGGCCTTTGCCGCCGCCGATGCGCAGTTCCAGTGCCGCTGTTTTTTCACCTGCACAGGCGATGTCGGCGGTTTGTGCCAGCGCCGCCGTGAGCGGGAGGATGTTTTCCGTGATGTTGATCTGCGCCGTAGCGGAGCAGCCGTTGGCGTCTTTGATGGTGACGCTGCGCGTGCCGGGAGCGAGGCGTTCGGCCTGTTGTGTGGTTTCGCCGTTGTCCCATTGGTAGGTATAGGGCGCTTTGCCGCCGCTGACTTGTGCCGCAGCCTTGCCGTCGCTGTTGCCCGTACTGGCAGGAGCGACCGCTGTGGCGGAAACACTCAGTGCTGCCGGGGCTTTCACTTCGATGTTGGCGGAAGCCGAGGCGCCTGCCGCATCTGTAACGGTGACGGTGTAAGCGCCCGCCGCCAATCCCGTGGGTTTTTCACCACTCAGACCCGCCTGATTCCACTTGAACTGGAAGGGGCCTTTGCCGCCAAAAACTTCCACCACCAAAGCAGCAGAACGATCACCGGGGCAACGAATGGGCTGCGTTTCGGTGAGGTTGGCCCGCAGCGCGGCCGCTTTTTGTTCGATATTGACGGTGGCTGTCGCCTTGCAGCCGTTTTTGTCGGTGATGGTGACGGAATGAGCGCCGGTATTGAGTTTGCGGGCGATGTTGCCGGTTTCGCCGTTGTCCCAAAGGTAGGTAAATTGCGGCGCGCCGCCCACGGCTACGGCCAGTGCCACGGCGTCGGCAGCATTGGGAGCGCTCTCAGGTTCCTGTTGGGTAGCCCGCGCCGTCATGCGCGTATCCTCGATGGTGATTTTGGCCGACTTCGTGCGCCCCTGGCTGTCGGTGACGGTGAGCGAATACAGGCCGGGGCCGAGGTTGGCGGGCGCTTCGCCGTTCAGTCCTTTGTCCCAGCGATAAGTGAAAGGGCCTTTGCCGCCGGTCACTTTCACGCGCAGAGCGGCATCGTTTTGGCCGGGTGTACAGCTCAGTTCTTTTTCCTTTAAAATATTGATCGTCAGGGCAGAAGCCTTATCTATGAGGAACACGCCTTTGTCTTCGGTGCCCACCCAGAGCGCGCCGTCCTGATCGAGTGCGATGCAGGTGGCGTATTGGCTGGTGTAGTATTGGATGGGGCCGAAGCGGTCAATTTTGTCGGTTTCGGAATCCCAGCGCACAATGGATTCGGAAGCCACCCAGAGCTTGCCGTCGGCGCCCACAGCGATGTCTTTCACCTCGCCTTCCGAGACCAGATCGTTGAGCGGCACGGCCAACCAGCGGTCGCGGCTGTCCACCTGCCAGATTTGCCCTTCTCCGGCCACCCAGATGCCGTTGGGGCCTTCGGTGCTGCGATGAATGGCGAAATATTTTTGCTCCAGCGTCCAGCGTCCTTCGCCGCCGATCAGTACGCCCTGTGCGGTGCCCACCCATTTGCGGCCTTTTTTATCAATAAAAATGTGGAGGATTTTATTGGAAGTGAGCTTGGAATTGGAGGTATTGAGCGTCTCTACTTTGCGCAAAGCGGGCTGTGTTTTCAGCAGGTGCAGGCCGGAGTTGGAGGTGCCTATCCAGAGTTCGTCGCGGGCAGAGCTATAAGCGGCGGCGCTGATGGTGTTGGTGTTGTTGAGGATGTTGCCCAGTGCTGCGTTCATGTCGGCAGCCGACCACTTGAGGTCAAAATTCCCGCCCGGAAGGGCGTAGAGCGATTGCTCTCCGGCAGTCAGGGCAAGTGGATTGGCCAGATCGGAGGAGCGCAATTGGAACACGCCCTTGCTGTTGGCCACCCATTTCACATTGTCGTCGTCCACAAAAATGTGCGTGACCGGGCTGCGTTGGTCTATCACGGAGATGCGGGTGACGACGAGGCTTTCTTGTTCCTGAGCGAGGATAGGTATGGAAAAAAGTGCAAAAATGAAGATCAACACTTTGTTCAGCGGGTAGGAAAATTTCATTGTCGGGATGCGTTAAAACTAAAAATGCAATAGATAACGCTTCCTAACGAAAAAGGGTCGGGCGAGAGTATGAAGGACGGCAATGTCTGAACGGGCTTTTGTGGGGATGGCGCCTTACCGGCAAACGCTGAGACAGGCTCGCACCAAAGGCAAAAAAACGTAGCTTTGCCCCCGTAAATGCTGCCTGTGAAGCCATTTCTCTCTTCCGACCGACCATATTACCTCGCCGCGCTGCTGCTGCTGCCGCCGGCATTGCTCATTCATCTGGGGCTGATGACCTTCATTGACGACGAGTCCATTCGCTCGTTGGTAGCCTTAGAAATGAAGCTGTCGGGCAACTATGTGACACCCACGCTCAACGGCGAATATTACTACAACAAGCCCCCGCTGTACAACTGGATTTTGCTCGTTTTTTTCAATCTGGCCGGTCGTTTCGACGAGTTTACGGCCCGCATCCCTACCCTGCTCAGCCTGCTCGGATTTGCCGCCACCGTTTTTGTTGTATTCCGACCCAAATACGGCACGCGCACGGCCTTCGTCAATGCGCTGGTCCTCATCACCTGCGGGCGCATCCTGTTTTGGGATTCCATCCTCGGCCTCATAGACATCTGTTTTTCCTGGGTGATGTTCGGGCTGTTTATGACGGTGTATCACGCGTTTCGCAAGGGGCGGTTTTGGCAGTTATTTTTGCTCACATACCTGCTCACGGCCATCGGTTTTTTGATGAAAGGCTTGCCTGCATTGGTATTTCAGGCATGTACGCTGTCGGCGTATTTTTTGTACAAACGCGAATTTCGGCGGCTGTTTTCGGCGGCGCATTTTGCGGGCATCGGCCTGCTGGCGCTCATCGTGGGCGGCTACTACCTGTTGTATCATCAATACAATGATTTGAGCAATATTTTTGCCACCCTTTTTGACGAATCGCTCAAACGCACGGGGGCTCGTTTCGGCTGGAAAGACACGGTGTTGCACCTGTTCAGCTTTCCGTTGGAGATGGTGTATCACTTTTTACCCTGGTCGCTCATGGTGCTGTATTTCCTGCGCCGGGGCCTGCTGAAACAAGTGCTGCAAGACGATTTCATCACCTTCAATCTGATCGCTTTTTTTGCCAATATCCTCGTATATTGGACCTCGCCGGAGGTGTATCCGCGCTACCTGCTCATGCTGGCACCCCTGCTGTTTTCGGCGTTTTTGTACCTGCACGAAGATCATGCGGCGCGCAAAACCATCGCTTTTCGGGTGGTGGAAGGCGCATTTTTGGCGTTTCTGCTGCTCATTGTGGCGGGCAGCGTGGCGCCGGTATTGTTGGAACGCACGCAGGGAGTTCCGGGGCTGTATTGGAAAACCGGCCTGCTGTTCGCGGGCAGTATTCTGCTGACGGTTTTGTTTTTTAAAAACAAAGATAAACGGCTGTTGATAATGGTGACGGCGCTGCTGTTGATGCGGGTGGGATTCAACTGGTTTGTGCTGCCCGACCGCAACGCCGAAGATTGGGGCAACCTCTGCCGGCAGTCCACCATAGAGGCGGGGCTGCAATTCCGCGACCGCCCGATGTACCTGCTCGGCGATACGGAACTGCAAATGACCAATGCTTTTTACCTCACCCATGCCCGCCAACAGATCGTGCACCGGGTGGCCGAACCAACCGATACCAACGCCATATATATCATCCACCCGGAGGCGGTGCTGCCCTGGCCCCGCGAAAAGGTGGGCGAGTTCAAATACCGGCATGGGAAGGGGGTGCTGGATTTGGTGGTGTTAGGGAAGTGACGGAGTACCTCGTTTATGACGAGCACGACCGCCGGCACATAGTCTTCCCTCATCCCCAAAAACAAAAAAAACACAATCGCTGGTAGCGCGGGACGCTGTAAGGCGTCCCCGCTACCACTATCTCGTTGTCTCCTGAAAACACGATACGGGAAGCAGCCGGCATAGAGCTAACAGGTCTATCCGGCTATTGCATTGCAGACCTGTTAGCTCTGCGGTGCAACCTACAACTTTGCCTCCCGCCGCGTTGTTTTTCGCCTACAATACCGTAACTTTGCCTGATGAAAATCGCCAATCCGCTATACGACCACGCCTTTAAGTACCTGATGTCCAACGACAAACTGGCGCGCAAGGTGCTGTCCGTCATTCTGGAAAAGGAAGTGCTGGAATTGGAACTGTCGCAGCAGGAAGTCGTCGTAGAAGACGAAGACCGGCGATTCACCCTGTATCGCTTGGATTTCAAGGCCGTCATAGAGGATGAAAACGGTAGAAAGGAAACCGTGCTCATCGAACTGCAAAAGTCCAAGCTACCCACCAATGTGCTGCGTTTTCGCAGTTATCTCGGCTTGGCCTACACGCAGAAAATAAGGGCCAAAGACCCCGAAACACAGGTAGAACACGACAGCGCCCTGCCCATCATCTCCATCTACATACTGGGATACAACGTGGAAGACATTCCGCACGTTGCCGTCAAGGTGAACCACAAGATCATGGACATGTCGAGCCAGCAGGAATTAGACCTACAGAGCGACTTCATAGACCTGCTCACGCATACAACGTGCATCTTGCAGGTGCGCCGCCTGCCCGAACAGCGCCGCAGCCGCATCGAGCAATTTCTCACACTGTTCAATCAAGCCTGGGTCATGGAACAAAAATACATCCTCGACTTGCAAGAGGTGCCGGAAGGCTTTGAAGACATAGCGGAGTACCTTCAGCGGCCACTTCAGGAGGAAGAAATACGCGCCAAGTTGCGCGCAGAAGAAGAAGTGGAAGCCATTTTCGCTCAGCAGGAGGCAGATAAGGCGTACTATAAGCGAACGGCAGAAGAAGAACGTCGGCAGAAGGAAGAGGCAAAAGCGCGAGAAAAAGAAGCAAAAGCGCGAGAAGAACAAGCACTTGAGCAAGCGCGTGAAGCCCGAATCAAATTAGCCCGCCTGCTGCTGCGCACGGGTATGTCCGTCAAAGATGCTGTGCTTGAAACAGGGCTGTCGGAGGAGGAACTGAGGGGGTTGGAGTAAGCCATCTCCCGCCTGCTCCACATCAACGACCCCGGCACCTTCGGCTGCAACATCGGGGAAGAAGTCTGCAACTGTCTCTGGAACTCAAACTGCCCAAAACCACCCTCGCCGCAGGGTATTGCCGCCGTTTGTTTGGAAGTCATCAAGGTGGACAACCTGACCTATCCCTGACCAGCTCGCCAAGTTCACACGCTTCGCAGGGGAAAAACAGATCACACACGCTGTACTCGCATCATTACGAAAACATTGAAAATCAAATACATGAATTCGCCGCTTATTTCCGTCGTCGTCACTGTTTATAATGAGGAAGACAACGTTCGGCCCCTGCTGGAACAACTGCACGCCGCCCTCGCCGCCCTCGATTACGAACTGGTGTATGTGGACGACGGCTCCCGCGACAACACCATCGCCGAACTGCGCGCCGCCGCTCATCCGCGCCTGCGGGTGGTGGAACTGCGCAAAAACTACGGCCAAAGTCTGGCCCTCATGGCGGGCATAGACGTGGCGCGCGGCGAGTACATTGCCACCATGGACGGCGACCTCCAAAACGACCCCTCCGACATTCCCGCCATGTTGCAAATGGCCCAAACTGGGGAATGGGACATGGTGGCCGGCAATCGCGCCAAGCGCCAAGACAAGGTGCTGCTGCGCAAAATCCCCAGCGCCATCGCCAACTACCTCATCCGCCAACTCTCCGGCGTACACCTCAAAGACTACGGCTGCGCGCTCAAGGTGTTCCGCGCCGAATTGGCCAAAGAACTGGGCCTGTACGGCGAACTCCACCGCTTCATTCCCGTGCTGGCCAGCCTCGAAGGCGCCCGCATCACGCAGGTGGACGTCAAGCACCACCCGCGCACGGCGGGCCGCTCGAAGTACGGTCTGGGCCGCACTTTCAAGGTGGTGAGCGACCTGTTGCTGATGATTTTTTTCAAACGCTACCTGCAAAAACCCATGCACCTCTTTGGCAATGCCGGGGTGTTTTTGTTCGCTCTGGGCGCCGTCATCAACCTGTATCTGGGCGTACTCAAACTAATGGGCAACGACATTTGGGGCAAACCCCTGCTCATTCTGGGCCTCATGCTGGTGCTGGCCGGCATCCAATTTGTCACCATCGGCATTGTAGTGGAAATACAAATGCGCACCTATTTTGAGGCGCAACAAAAGAAGCCCTACAAGATTCGCCACATCCACCAAACCCCTGAAAAAGAATAAGCTATGCCAAAAATGATCTCCTTCCGGCAGGGTTTCGGCAGCGTGTTGCTGTGGTCGGTCATATCGGCGGCGTTCATCGGGCCGGGTACCGTGACGACGGCAGCGCAGGCGGGCGCATCCTTCGGTTTTCAGTTGATGTGGGCGCTCACGTTTTCCATCGCTGCGGCCATTGTGTTGCAGGAAGCGGCGGCGCGCATCACCATTGCATCGGGCAAGAGCTTAGGCGAAATCATTGCCCTGCGGTATGCGGAGCGCGGCCGCGCGCTGTGCGTGGCGCTGTTTGCAGCGGTGGCGTTTGGTTGCGCGGCTTACGAGGCCGGCAACATAGTGGGCGCTGCTGCGGGACTGCGGTCTTTGGTTCCTGTCGCCAGACCGGTAGCGGCTTTGTGTGTGGCTTTTCCGGCGGCGCTGTTGTTGTGGAGCGGCCGGCATGCGCTCATTGCCCGCATACTGGGCGTAGCGGTGTTTCTGATGGGATTTGCCTTTATTTACTCGGCCATCACCGGTCCGGGTTCGGCGGGCGATTGGCTCAAGGGCGCTGTGGTACCAAGTGTTCCGGCGGGTTCTTTGCTCATCATTACCGGCCTGATAGGCACTACAATTGTGCCGTACAACTTATTTTTGGCAGCGGGCATCGGCAAGGGGCAATCGGTGGCCGAGATGCGGGCAGGACTGGCGCCGGCCATACTCATCGGGGGGCTTATTTCTATGGCGATTGTGGCGGTGGGCGCCGGGGTGGTGGGCGAGTTCAGCTATGCCGCAGTGGCCGATACCTTGCGAAATCGGCTGGGACCTTCGGGTTCGGTGCTGTTCGGATTCGGATTGTTTGCGGCGGGCGCTACCTCGGCCATCACGGCGCCATTGGCGGCAGCCATGACGGCGCAAAGCCTGCTGGGCAATCGCGCGGGCTGGAAACCGGCGCATTTCCGGTGGGTGTGGGTACTCGTTTTGGGCATCGGGCTTGTTTTTGGATTGCTGAATGTGAAGCCCATTCCGGCCATCATTTTGGCGCAAGCCATCAACGGCCTGTTGCTGCCTTTGGTGACGGCGTTTGTGCTGCTGGCAGTAAACGACCGAAAACTACTGCCGGCGGAGTACGCCAACGGACTGACGGCCAATGTGTTGCTGTTGCTGGTGTTTGCAGTGACTTGTTTTCTGGGGCTTCAAAATCTGTGGAAATCGGTATCCGGCGTGCTGCCCAATATCGGGGCGCAAATGCCCTGGTGGGTGCAAACGGGGATCACGGTGGCTTTGACGTTGCTGCTGGGGAGGAGAGTCGGTAGGCGGTAGGCGGTTTAGGAATCTGCTTCGCAGGTTATCGTCGGGGTAGGAACGGGCTGGTAATCTGCTTCGCAGGTTATCGTCGGGGTAGAAACGGGTTAGGAAGCTGCTGCGCGGTTTATCGTCGGGCGAAACCTTGAACCCGAAACGCGGAACCTTGAACCCGCTTTCGCTAAGGCTACGGCGGATGAAACCCGAAACCTTGAACAACTTCTGAATCAACAAAATACTCGAAATATGAAAAACAGATTTTTGACACTGACAATCCTTTTTGTATTCGTGGCAATCAGCGCCTGGTCGCAGCCGGCCGCCTTGGAAAAAGCGCTGTTCAACCTGCCCGATGTATCGTTTAAAAAAATGGAATCGGCCACTGGTTTTGAAGCCGTTTATGAACTCAGTATCCGGCAGCCCATAGACCACGAGCATCCCGAAAAGGGGCATTTTTATCAACGGGCGTTTTTGTCGCACCGCAACTTTGACGCGCCGATGGTGATGGCCACCGAAGGCTACGAGCGGCCCCGCAATCGCATCTACGAACTCACCAACTACCTCACGGCCAATCAGATAAATGTAGAGCACCGCTATTTCGGCGCTTCCGTGCCCGACAGCTTGGACTACCGCTACCTCAACCTCCGCCAGGCCACCGCCGACCTGCACCACATCCGCACGCTGTTGGGCGAACTCTACCGCAAAGCATGGGTGAGCACCGGCATCAGCAAGGGCGGCCAAACCACCATTTTTTACCGCTATTTTTATCCCGACGACGTGGCTGCCTCTGTGCCGTATGTGGCCCCGCTCAACCTCGATCTGGCCGACAAGCGCATCTATTCCTTCCTCGACACCGTTGGGCCGGAGCCTTGCCGCCGCGCCATCCGCGATGTACAAATACGCCTGCTCAAAGAGCGCGACAAAGTGTTGCCCCTGCTGCGCTGGCACGCCAAGGGCGCCGGAGAGAGCTTCACTTACCTTTCTCTGGAAGAGGCTTTTGAATACGCCGTGCTGGAATACTCGTTCTCTTTTTGGCAAATGGGCTTTGATTGCAACCAAATTCCCGTCGCCAAAACCGCCGATCTGGAAGCCCTGCTGGAGCACTTTATTGAGGTTTCCGGCCTGTCGTTTTTTGCCGATGCGTCTATGAAAAACTACGCCTCGCACTATTGGCAGGCCGGCGCTGAAATGGGTTACTACGCCTACCAAACCGCGCCGTTCAAGGGCTTGCTCAAGTCGCTGTCGGGCGAACCCAGCGCCATTTTTATGCCCGGTAAAGCGCCCAAAACCTTTGAACCGACTTTGGTGAAAACCGTGTATGACTGGCTGCAAAACAAGGGGCATCGCTTCATCTACATCTACGGCGGCACCGATACCTGGACGGCTACCGGCGTGCCTCCTTCCGACAAGGTGGACGCGCTGTGGTTTGTGATGCCCGGCAAAAACCACGGCTCGGCGCGCATCGCCAACATGAGCACAGACGAGCGCACCCGGCTGCTGGATCAGTTGAAAAAATGGATGGAATAGGCTTCAAAAAACACAGAAGCATTGTTCGGCAGAGGCGCAAATAGCCCGTCTCCCTAAACTACCGAACGCTTGTCGTTGTTGCTTGGCAATACTTTTACGAATATGCACTCCGAAACTCCCCGGCCAGGCAATGGCCGCATCTTCATCTGGCTGCCTTTTTTGCTGTCGGCGGTATTGGCTGTCGGCATCCTCACAGGTATGCGCCTCCAATCGGCGGCCCCGCCTTTGGTCATCAACGGCGAACCCGGAGCCGACCCTTCCGCTCCCGCAGGCTACGGCAAGTTGGAGGAATTGCTGCGCTATGTAGAAGCCAAATATGTGGACCCGGTGGACCGCGAAAAATTGGTGGACGAAGCCATTGAAAGTATTTTGCAGCAGCTCGACCCGCATTCCAGCTACATCCCCTCCGATCAGGTAGAAATCGTGGAAGAGCACATGGAAGGCAGTTTCAGCGGCATCGGCGTGGAGTTTTTGATGATGGAAGACACCCTCACCGTCATCGCTCCATTGGGCGGAGGCCCGGCTGAAAAGGCAGGCATTATGGCCGGCGACAAAATCATAGGCGTGGGCGATTCCATCATTGCCGGAAAGAAATTAGTCAACAAAGACATCACCTCTTTGCTGCGCGGCGAAATCGGCACCAAAGTGCAACTACTCATCAAACGAGGCTCAGGCAAACCCTTCAAAGTGAGCGTAGTACGCGATAAAATCCCTATGCACAGCATGGATGCAGCCCTGATGCTGACCGAAAAAACGGGCTATATCCGGCTCAACCGTTTCAGCGCCACCACGCACAACGAGTTCATGAAAGCATTGGAAAAACTGCATACCAAGCAAGGTCTGGAGCACTTGGTCATTGACCTGCGCCAGAATCCGGGCGGCTATCTGCAGCAGGCCATCAACATTCTCAGCCAGTTGTTTCCGGCCAAAGGCGTGCCCTTGGTGCATACGCAGGGCCGGGCCGTGAGCCGCTCCGACTATGAGACCGCCGGGCGCGTGCTGTTTCCAGTCAAAGAAATTGTGGTGCTCATTGACGAAGGTTCGGCCTCGGCCAGCGAAATCCTCGCAGGCGCTTTACAGGATCAGGACAGGGCCGCCATCGTGGGGCGTCGTTCGTTTGGAAAAGGCTTGGTACAAGAGCAGTATGAACTCCGCGACGGCTCAGCGCTGCGCCTCACGGTAGCCCGTTACTACACGCCGTCGGGGCGCTCTATTCAGAAGCCTTACGATAATCTTTCCGACTACGACCACGAAACCGAAGACCGCCTCGAATCGGGCGAACTGACTGCTGCAACAGCCGCTTTACCGGAGGATTCCGTCAAATATTACACCAGCAAAGGCCGCGTGGTGTTTGGCGGCGGCGGCATCACGCCTGATTATTATGTGCCTTTAGACACGGCCCTGCTCAATGATTATTACCTCCGGCTGAGGCCGCACTTGCAGTCTTTTGTTTTTAATTATTCTCAAAAAAACAAAACGCAATTCGAGGGTTTAAAACTGAAGGAATTTAAAAACACTTTCACCGTTAAAGACCAGATAATCAATGACTTCATTGCCTATACTGCCGGTAAAGGCGTGGCAAAAGAAGCCCAGCAATTGCCGCTCATCATGCCCGAATTGCGCCGGCAACTGAAGGCCCAATTGGCGCGAACCTTGTTTCAGGACGAAGGTTTTTTCGCCATTATGACCGCAGAAGACCCTATGGTAAAAAAGGCATTGAGCGTTATTGAAGGAAAGCAGGCACAGCGATAAGTATCAGGAAACAATGAAATACCTTATCACCGGATTGGGAAACATAGGCTCTGAATACGCCGACACCCGCCACAACATAGGCTTCATGGTGGTGGACGCACTGGCGCGGGCCGCCGAGGCGAAATGGGAAACCGAGCAATTGGGCGACGTGGCGCGCATCAGGCACAAAGGCCGCATTTTCGTGCTGCTCAAGCCTTCCACTTATATGAATCGCAGCGGGAAATCGGTGCGCTACTGGCTTCAAAAAGAGAAGATTGAGCAAAGCAACCTGCTCGTCGTTCTCGATGATTTGAATCTGCCTTTCGGCAAACAACGCCTCCGAGGGCAGGGCAGCGACGGCGGACACAACGGCCTTAAAGACATTGACGCCATTTTGGGCAACAACAACTACGCCCGGCTTCGCATCGGCATCGGCGATGAGTTTGCCAAAGGGCGCCAGTCTGATTTTGTACTCAGCCCCTGGAGCGATGCGGAAAACGAACAACTGCCGGAAATTTTGAAACTCGCCTCCGACATCGTAAAAAGTTTTGGCGCCATCGGCCTGAACCAGACCATGAACCTGTACAACAAGAAGTAATCCCGGCTGAGCGCGGCACAGGTTTGTGTCATGTACCTGTCAGAACCTTTACCCCTGATGAGGCGTTTTTTGCCAAGATAGATCTCACCGGCAATATTGCTTTGGATCTTCCTCACAATGCCACAGATGATGCCGAAATCTTCTTCCTTCCGTTCGTTTCTGTTTGTATTGGGCATTTTTGCTGCCTTGCCCCTCTTGGCTACGCACAATCGCGCCGGCGAAATTTCGATAGAACAGGTAGGCGATTGCGTCACCAGTCTCACCATCAAAGCGACCATCACTACCTACACCAAAGCCAGCAGCATACAGGCCGACCGCGATACGCTCACCATCTGCTGGGGCGACGGCCAGTGCGAACGCGTGGCGCGCTCCAATGGCGGCGGCGTTCCTCCGAGGGGCGTCGTCATCGAAAACGATACCAAATACAATACATACATAGCGTTCCACACCTACCCGGCCCGCAGCACTTACGTCATTTCCATGACCGACCCCTTGCGCAATGCAGGCATCCTCAATGTCAATTTTCCCAATTCCGATCAAATCAAATTCCACTTAGCCACCACTTATACTTTTCCCAATCCGCAGTTTCAGGGTTGCAACAACACACCGCGTCTGCTCCAGCCGCCGGTGGACATAGGCTGCGTGGGGCGCGCCTTCCGGCACAATCCCAATGCCTACGACGCCGACGGCGACAGTCTTTCCTACCACTTTACCGTGCCCCGGCAAGACATCGGCGAAAACGTACCCAATTATCGCTTTCCCAGCGAAATCAACCCCGGCCCCAACAACCAGCTCACCATCAACGAGCGCACCGGCGATATTCTGTGGCAATCGCCCGCCCGCGCCGGCGAGTACAACTTGGCCATCATCATCGTATCCTACCGCAACGGCGTACCTTTGGACACCATCATCCGCGACATGCAGATTCTCATTCTGGAGTGCGACAACCTGCCGCCCGTGGTAGAAACTACGATAGACGAGATTTGTGTCATTGCCGGTCAGTTGGTTGAAATTCCCGTACGCGCCACCGCGCCCATCGTCGAGTCCAACCAAAGGGTACGCCTCACGGCGCTCGGCGGCCCGTTTGAGGTGGCCGTCAGTTCGGCCGTTTTTGAACCCCTCAACAATACCTTTCAGACGCAGCCCGTACTGAAAACATTCCGTTGGCAAACCACCTGCGAACACATTTCCGGCCAATACTACTCGGTCGTTTTTAAAGCCACCGACAACTTTCTGGGCGACAGTTCAGGCTTGGCCACGCTCAAAACCGTGCGCATCAAAGTAGTGGGGCCGCCGCCCACCGGCATGGCCGTCACTTCGGGACAAGGCAGGGCAGAAGTCACCTGGGACAAGCCCTACGTCTGCGACGCCGCCGCCGACAACTACTTCAGGGGCTTCACAATATGGCGCAGAGAGGGCAGCAATATTTTTCCGATAGACACCTGCACGCCCGGCCTCGAAGGCAAAGGTTATACCAAACTCACCCAGGCGCCCTTTAAAACCGAACAAAACGGGCGGTATTACTTTTTGGATGAAAATGTGGACCGCGGCCGGACCTACTGCTATCGGGTGGTGGCCGAATTTGCCAAAACCACCCCCGCCGGCCAGTATGTTTATAACCGGGTAGAGAGCCTGCCCTCCGATGAAGTATGCGTACAACTCAGCCGCGACATCCCACTCATCACTCATGTGGACGTGCAACGCACCGACGCCGTGACGGGCGAAATACGGGTGTGCTGGTCCAAACCCGTGGCCGGTGACCTTGACACCCTGCTCAATCCCGGGCCCTATCGCTACGAAGTGCTGCGCGCACCGGGCATTACAGCCAATGCGGATGCGTTCAGCGCCACAGGCATCAATTTCATCAGCCCTGATTTTGCCGGCGCCAACGATACTTGTTTTGTGGACACAGGCCTGAACACCACCGCCTCGGCCTACAGCTATCGCGTTCGTTTTTACTCGGCATCCAACCTACTCGGCGCCTCCGAACCAGCTTCTTCCGTACGACTCAGCATCGTACCCACCGACAGGGCCAACCAGTTGTCGTGGACGGAAATGGTGCCCTGGGACAACTACCGCTACACCATTTTTAGAAAAAACACAGCCGGCAGTTTCGACTCTCTGTCCACGGTGATAAAAAGCCCTTACACAGATGGCGGCCTCGTCAATGGCCAGGAGTACTGTTATTTGGTACGCAGCGAGGGCACCTATGGCGTTGGCGGACTTGTTTCTCCTTTATTCAACCGTTCTCAGGAATTGTGCTCCGTTCCTGTTGACAATGTGCCGCCCTGCCCGCCGCAACTCCGCGTGGAAAATCCTTGCGGCAACAATTTCGATTGCGCCGATGAAACAGAACTGCGCAACACTTTGATCTGGGTGAATCCTGCCCAACTCTGCCAGGAAAGCGACGACGTCGCCGGCTACCGTATTTATTATGCGCCCTCGGAAGGGGAAGTGTTTGTGCGCATTGCCGAAATAGACCGTGCCGGCACTACTCGTTGGGAGCACAAACCCGAACGTGGGCTGGCCGGGTGCTACGCTGTATCGGCCTTCGACAGCCTATTCAACGAAAGCACGCTCAGCAATGTGGTGTGCGTGGACAACTGCCCTACCTACCTCTTGCCCAACACCTTCACCCCCAACGGCGACGGTTTTAACGACCTCTTCGTGCCTCGTGCGCTGTGTTTTGTAGAACGCGTCGAGTTTCAGGTATTCAATCGCTGGGGGCAGTTGGTGTTCCAAACTTTTGACCCTGAACTGCGCTGGAATGGCGCCAATACGAAAGGTCAGGAACTGGCTTCCGGAGCCTACTATTACACCTGTCGGGTGTTTGAACAACGCATGGGCGGCATCATTCCCGCATCGGAATTGCTCAGTGGTTGGATCGAATTATTGCGTTAAAAATTACTGTTAAAAAAATATCACTTGACAATGTGAAATAAATATCATTATCTTTGTCCAAAGTTTTCCGAGAAGTTTAGCGGTAGTGTCGCTTGTTTTTTATTGCCTGCCTTTGTTTCTGCTACGCTTTCCGGGTTTTGATGCCGGGTCCTTCCTTTTGCAGGAACATTTATTTTCCTCGCTTTGTGTTTTGGATTTCTGTGCAATCACTCTGTGTGCTTGTTTTTTCACTTTTTTAAATTTTTTTTCTAATGAACATTTTTTGTGCAAAGTTGAACTTCAAAACCGAAAGCGACGACCTCCGCTCTGCCTTCGAAGCCTATGGTGAAGTAAGTTCTGCAAAGGTCATTATGGACCATGCTACCAATCGCTCCAAGGGCTTTGGTTTCGTTGAAATGCCCAACGACGACGAAGCGCGCGCGGCTATCTCCAACCTCAACGAATCTGAGTTGGACGGCAGCACCATTGTCGTAAAAGAAGCAGAAGACCGTCCTCGTTCAGGCGGCGGCGGTGGCTACGGCGGCGGTAATCGCGGCGGTGGCGGCGGCTACGGCGGTGGTGGCGGCTACGGCGGCAATCGCGGCGGTGGCGGCGGCTACGGCGGCGGCAATCGCGGCGGTGGTGGCTATGGCGGCGGTGGTCGCGGTGGCGATCGCTATGATCGCGGTGGTGATCGTTACGATCGCAGCAATCGGTACAGCGACGGCGACAACGGCGGACAGTATTGATATAACCATGAAGTATCCCGGCCCCAATAGCCGGGATACTTCTCTGTATTTTATTTTTTTTATTTTTTTTCTCTTTTTTTTTGGCCCCCTGAAAAAACTATTTACCTTAGCGTCTCCCATGAACGAAGTCAATGAATTGTTTGGTAACAACTTCAAAAACATCGGGTCATGCTTATTATTTACATCGTTTCAGCAGCCTTCCTCGTAGGTGGAGGCATCATCTTTATGAATGAGAACTTTCGTCGTAAGGCAAGTTTTTAATTCATTTGCGTAAAGCCTTTCAGGCACTGGAATTTCTGTTCTCTTAGGAGTTCCTATCCCAAAAACCCATATTTTTCCCACCCGAACATATTGTCGTAGCAGCAACTCTGCCGGATATTTTCCTGCACGATTGTCTCCTTTATCTCAACAACACTTGAGCAAGGTTTTGTTTGCCTTTCCGTATGGAAGTGGCATGATGCTTGTATTCACTAACCGATTAAATACGTTGAGCTATGATGATTCTTTACATTGTTTTGGGTGCATTCACAGTAGGTCTGGGCGTAATCACTGCCGCCAACATGCTCACGCAAAAACCGGGAAGAAGGGTATTGTATTAAATCCATATCCTTCAAAAGACACAGTGGTCTTTCCCCCCGGACCTTTTTAAGATCGCACGAATCGGCGCAATTGGATTGCCCGAAAGAAGAAAAGGCCCGAATACCTTCAATGGCATTCGGGCCTCATTGTTTTTTCAATACAGGCTTATTCCCTCGGTACTTTCAACTCCTCTTTCAAAAATACTCCCGTGAAGCTTTTGGCGCACAGCGCCACTCCCTCCGGCGTGTCCGCGCATACGATATTGCCGCCGCGCCGGCCGCCTTCTGGCCCGATGTCTATCACAAAATCGGCTGTTTTGATGACATCCATGTTGTGTTCGATGACGACGACGGTATTGCCTTTGTCGGTGAGTTTATTCAGCACGTCCAGCAGATGTCGGATGTCTTCGAAGTGCAGGCCGGTGGTGGGTTCGTCGAGGATGTAAATGGTGCTGCCTGTGTCTTTTTTGGATAATTCTTCGGCCAATTTCACCCGCTGCGCCTCGCCCCCCGACAAGGTGGTGGCTTGTTGTCCCAGCGTGATGTAGCCCAGCCCTACTTCGTCGAGGGTGCGCAGTTTGCGATAGATGGCCGGTATGGGTTGGAAGAATTCCACCGCTTCGCTCACGGTCATGTCCAGCACATCGTTGATAGATTTGCCTTTGTACAGCACCTCCAGCGTTTCGCGATTGTAGCGGCGGCCCAGGCAGTTTTCGCAGTGTACATACACGTCGGGCAGGAAGTTCATTTCAATGACGCGCATACCCGAACCCTCGCACACTTCGCAGCGGCCTCCTTTGACGTTGAAGGAGAAACGGCCGGGCTTGTAGCCCCGGATTTTGGACTCCGGCAGCTCTGAAAAAATCTTGCGAATGTCGGTAAAAACGCCGGTGTAAGTAGCCGGATTGGAGCGCGGCGTGCGGCCTATGGGTGATTGGTCAATCTCGATGACCTTGTCCACATGCTCCAGTCCGACAATGTTTGCGTAGGCGAGCGGCCGTTGGAGGCTTTTGTAAAAATGTTGCCGCAGAATGGGGTACAAGGTCTCGTTGATGAGCGAAGATTTGCCGCTTCCCGACACCCCGGTGACACAGGTGAAAGTACCCAGCGGAATGCGGAGCTGTACGTTTTGGAGATTGTTGCCGGTAGCTCCGCTCAATTCCAGAAAATGGCCATTGCCGGTACGACGCTGCGCCGGGACGGGAATGGAGCGCCTGCCGTCCAAATATTCAGAGGTGATGGTGTTTTTTTTCAAAAAAGTTTTGGGCTTGCCCTCTGCCACCACCAAGCCGCCGTGTTTGCCTGCGCCCGGCCCCAGGTCAATGAGATAGTCGGAGGCCATCATGATGTCTTTGTCGTGCTCTACCACCAATACCGTGTTGCCGATGTCGGCCAGTTCGCGGAGGGCCTGTATGAGCTTTTGGTTGTCGCGCTGATGCAGGCCGATGCTGGGTTCGTCGAGGATGTAGGTGATGCCGGTGAGTTGCGAGCCGATCTGGGTAGCGAGGCGAATGCGCTGCGATTCGCCGCCGGAGAGGGTGCGCGAAGGGCGGTTGAGTGTAAGATAATCAAGGCCGACGTGCAGCAAAAAGCCGAGGCGAAAACGGATTTCCTTGAGTACTTCTTTGGCAATGACTTTGCGGCGCTCGTCCATACGGTCTTCCAACTCCGCCATCCAGTTGGACAAGGTGACGATGTCCATATCCGAGAGTTCGGCGATGTTTTTTTCGTCTATTTTAAAGTGCAAGGATTCCTTTTTGAGGCGGGCGCCCTGGCAATCGGGGCATACATCAACGGTCATAAAGTCTTCGGCCCACTGGCGTATTTTTTCTGAAGTCGTGTTTTCGTACCAGCGTTTGAGCATGTTGAGGAGGCCCTCCACGGCAATGTTGTACGAGATGTCGGAATCGCCGTAATTGACCTTCACCGGAAAGGAGTTGTCGCCGCCGTGCAGGATGATCTGCATGGCCTCCTGCGGGATATCTTTGACGGGCGTGGAAAAGCTGAAATTGTATTTTTTGGCAATGCCGCGCAGTTGCTGAAACATAATGTTTTCGCGCACTTCGCCCAGCGGAGCAATGCCGATGTCGTTGATGCTTTTGGTATCATCGGGAATGACGCGGGCCATGTCCACCGCATTGATGGCGCCGAGTCCGTTGCAGGTGGGGCAGGCGCCGTAGGGCGAGTTGAAGGAGAAGGTATTGGGCGAAGGCTCTTCGTAAGACAGGCCGTTGTCGGCATCCATGAGGTGCTTGCTGAAGGCGGAGACTTTTTCGGTATCGGTATCGAGAATAAAGACGAGGCCGTTGCCGGAGCGGAGGGCGGTTTGCAGCGAGGTGGAGATGCGGTCGCGGCGGTCGTCGCCCACTTTGAGGCGGTCCACTACCAATTCGATGTCGTGTACTTTGTAGCGGTCCACCTGCAAATCGGGCACCAGCTCGCGGATTTCGCCGTCAATGCGCACTTTGGTATAGCCCTGTTTGCGCACCTGCTCGAAGAGTTCGCGGTAGTGGCCTTTGCGCCCCCGCACCAAAGGCGCCAGCACAATGATTTTATGGCCGTCAAAGAGTTCCACAATGCGCTCTTTCATCTGGTCTTCGGTGTAGCGCACCATTTTTTCGCCGCTGATGTAAGAGTACGCCTCGCCGGCGCGGGCAAAGAGCAGGCGCAGGAAATCGTATATTTCAGTGACGGTGCCCACCGTGGAGCGCGGATTGCGACCGGTGGTTTTTTGTTCGATGGAAATAACGGGACTGAGGCCGGTAATCTGCTCTACATCAGGGCGTTCCATCTCGCCGATGAACTGGCGGGCATACGCCGAAAGGGTTTCCATGTAGCGGCGTTGCCCCTCGGCATAAATGGTATCGAAGGCCAGCGAGGACTTGCCGCTGCCGCTGATGCCGGTGATGACGACGAGTTGATTACGGGGAATGCTCACGTCCACATTGCGCAGGTTGTGTACCCGCGCGCCGGTTACTTCAATACATTCTTCCTTTGCGCCTTTTTTTTGGTTTTTCATGCGTAGGCAGTGTTTATAGCGGCCATAGTTTGAGTAAACAAAAATAGAGAATGGCGGTTGCGCGGAAGCAAATTTAAACAACTATTTGTTGGTAAAATCTTCTCCGTCCTTACCTCACAAGTCGGTTCGCCCCGTGCAGCCGACTTTTTGTCATTTTACAACAATCGTTTCTGCCACTTTGGCTTTAAAAACAGAAGGCAATCTGACAAAAAGTCCTGAAAACCAGACTGGTACGCGCCTTGCAATAGATGGTTTGAAAACAATAAAAATCATTTGATCAACCATCAAAATTCAAAAAACCATGACATCTGTAGTGTTCAATCCGAGCTTGAAAATGCGCAAACCTGCCTTCACGCCGCCCGTACTTGATAAATTATTCGACGACCTGCTCCGTCAGGACTGGCCGTTTCTGAATGTGCCCGGCACCGATGCAGCCCTGCGTCCTGCCGTCAATATTCTGGAAGGCGAGGCCGATTTCCGCATCGAACTGGCCGCGCCGGGTTTGGAAAAAACCGATTTCAAAGTGGAAGTCAACAAAGACCTCCTCACCATTTCTGCCGGCAAAGAAGCGCAGCCCGTGGAAGGCGTAAAAATCCTACGCCGCGAGTTCAGTTTCCTCAACTTCCAGCGCAGTTTCCGCCTGCCCAATTCAGTGGACGTCAACGGCATTCAGGCCGGCTACCAAAACGGCATCCTCACCGTCACGCTACCCAAACGCGATGAAGCACGCGTAAAACCGCCGGTCAGCATTGAGATCGCATAGCTTGCGGCTTGCAGCCTGTAGCTTGCAGCCGGCACAACGAGACAAAAATGACATTCTCGTGACTGTTATCGCGCAGTAAAAACCGCTCAATCATTGTTTAACTTTTAAAATTCAGGATTATGTCACTCATCAAATATGATCCATTCGCTCCGGTCCGCTCTCTTACGAATGTAGTGGACGAATTTTTCAACAGGGGCATCGGCGAGTTGGTGGGCTACGACCATGCCTTCAGCGTGCCTTCTGTGAACGTAGTAGAGAACCCGCAAAATTTTCTACTCGAAATCGCAGCTCCAGGACTTGAGAAAGGCGACTTCAAAGTGAGTGTTGAAAACGGCAGCCTCAATATCTCTGCCAAGAAAGAAAAGAAAGAAGAAGTGCAGGAAGGTAAATACACGAGGCGCGAATTCAACTACACTTCGTTCAGCCGCTCCTTCAATCTGCCGGAAGGCGTTAAACCCGAAGAAGTACAGGCAGTGTATGAAAACGGCGTGCTGAAAGTGACGCTGCCCAAAAAAGAGGTAGCCAAAATGGAAGACGCCCGCGTCATCTTAATCGAATAAGCCTCAGTTTTGGGGTTAATGAAAATCCTGCCTCCGGGCAGGTGCAAAGGTTAGTTAATAGGGTTTTAGGTGTTTTTGACGGGTCGGTATCCTTTTCGGTACCGACCCTTTTTTATGTGCCGGGCATTGGATTGTCTGCAACCGGAATCCGAATCCGAGCGTTTACGCGTATTCCGGCTATGTAGCCGGTTTGCCAAAGTCAACACAGGCCATGAGCACTACGACCAAACCGGCGCCCGCCGCTGCGCCGCGCATTTCCGACCGCTGGTTGGGATTCATCATACTCGGCATTTTGGCCCTCACCTGGGGCAGTTCTTTCATCCTCATCAAGAAGAGTTTGACGGCCTACAGTGCCACACAAGTAGCTTGTTTGCGGCTGAGTATCACGGCATTGGCTTTATTTCCGGTGGTGTGGGCGCGCCGCCGTGAGGTAGAGTGGCAGCGTTGGCGCATGTTTCTGGCAGTAGGACTGTTGGGTACAGCCATACCCGCGTTTTTGTTCTCTTTTGCCCAACAGCGGGTGAGCAGCTCGGTGGCCGGCATGTTGAACACACTGACGCCTTTGTTTACGCTCGTGCTGGGCATTGTCTTTTTTCAGGCAAAAGTAATCTGGGCCAAAGTGGCCGGCGTCATCCTGGGGCTGGCGGGCGCTACTGTGTTGATTTTGCTGGGGCAAAAAGGCGGGCTGTCGGGCAGCGTGGCCTACAGTATGCTCATCGTGGTAGCTACGGTGTGCTACGGCGCCAACCTGAACATTGTAGCCACTTATTTCGGCAACACCAATTCCCTGACACTGAGCGCCGTATCCTTTACGATGGTCGGTATTCCGGGCCTGATATTCTTGCTGACAGGCACCGACTTTCTACACCGTTTAAGCACGCAGGCCGGAGCGCTCACGGGCTTAGGCTATGTGGCCATTTTATCGCTGGGCGGCACGGTGATTGCCTCCGTGTTGTTTTTTCATTTGGTAAAAAAAACCAGCGCCATTTTTTCGTCCACGGTGGCCTACCTTATGCCCGTCATAGCTTTGGGCTGGGGCGTTTTGGACGGAGAAACCATGACCGTTTTTCACCTGGCAGGCATAGCGCTCATCATGGCGGGAGTATATCTCAGCCGGCGTTAGGAGGGATGGATATTGGTTGAGTGAAGGGGTGACTTGCTCTGTAAACGCGGAGATAGTCACCCCTTCACTACGCATTTGAAACGATCAGCTCAGCCGGCGTTAGGAGCGTCTTCGTCCTTGAACCAACCGGAGTACATGATGTAGGCATTGGCGATGCGCTCGATGCTGTCTTTGAACTGCTCCGGACTGACGGCCTTCACTTTTTTGGCGGGCACGCCGGCATAAATATGCCCCGATTCGAGGCGGCTGTTTTCCAATACCACCGCACCTGCTGCAATCAGTACATTTTCCTCCACCACTGCATTGTCCATGATAATGGCGCCCATGCCCACCAGCACATTGTCGTGCAGGGTGCAGCCGTGAACGATGGCCCGGTGGCCGATGGAGACGTTGTTGCCGATGGTGGTGGCGGCCCGCAGGTAGGTGCCGTGAATGACCGCGCCGTCCTGAATATTGACTTTGTTGCCCATGCGGATGCTGTTGACATCGCCGCGAACAACCGCCTGAAACCAAACGCTGCATTGGTCGCCCATGACCACGTCGCCGATGATGGTGGCATTTTCTGCGAAGTAGCAGTCCTCGCCATTTTGGGGTGTGAAGCCCCGAACTGATTTGATGAGTGCCATGTGGCTAAGATTTATGAGCAAAGTTAGTGTTTTCAACTGGCCGAGGTATTTAAAATATAGATTGAGAGCAAAACAGCGTTAGTTATGCGGCAACCGAGCGCCGGCGTCAACTGTTGACTAAACGCCAGGCTTGCGGCTTGCAAAAGCCTGCCGATATTCATCTAATCATCTGCATCAATATGAAACTTCATCGCTATTACCAAATCGTCGCTGCCGATCTCGCCTCGCCGAAAGAGGAGCTTCTTAATGTCGTCACACACGCTATGGGGCTGCTGCTGGCCATTGGCGGAACCTCCTATTTGTTGGTCAAAATTTTCGTACAAACCCTGCACTGGAGCTTGGTAACGGGCGGTCTGGCATTCGGCGTTTCGCTCATTTTGGTTTATCTCACCTCCACCTTGTACCATGCCGCCAACAGGCCCCGCCTGCGTCGCGTCTTCAATACATTGGATCACATTGCCATTTACTTTCTCATTGCGGGCACCTACACGCCCTTCATTTTGTTGTTCGTTCCCACTTTTTCCGGCTACGGCGTGCTCATCGGGTTGTGGAGCGTGTCGCTGATCGGGTTGGTGTACAAAATATTCGCCACCGGCAAACACAAGTTCATTTCCACCATGCTGTATCTGGCTATGGGCTGGGCTGCCGTACTCATCATCAAGCCTATGATTGCGATGGTACCGGGAGACATTCTGGCCTGGATTCTTGCCGGCGGAGTTTGTTACACACTCGGCGTGGTCTTCTATTTGGCCAAAAAGCTGCCTTACCACCATGCAATCTGGCACTTGCTGGTACTGGCGGGCAGCGTGTGCCATTATTTCGGCGTGCTGGCGGCGGTGTCTCATTCTTAATTTTTTGATACCTTTGCACATCGCAAGTACACCTGAAAACGAAACATGCAGGAAGAGGAAGAAGAATTGGAAGGCTCCGAACAACAGGATGAAGAGTATTCGGACTATAATGAGATTTTGGTGGACCCCAACCAAAGCCCCATCCGCATTGATAAGTTCCTGATAGACAGAATGCAACGTGTGTCTCGCAATCGCCTGCAAAATGCCATTCGAGCCGGTTCTATCCGCGTGGACAATCAGGAAATCAAGCCCAATTTCAAAGTAAAACCAGGCCAGCGCATCACCGTGCTGGTACCCAAACCGCCCGGCAGCGGCGTTCGCATTGTGCCGCAGCGCATGCCCCTCGACATCATCTATGAAGATGACGACCTATTGGTACTGCACAAACCGGCGGGCTTGGTGGTGCATCCGGGCGTAGGGCATTGGCGGGGCACTTTGGTGAACGCATTGGCATGGCATTTCCAGCAAAATAAGGCCCCCGTCATCGGCGACGGGCAAGACAACCGGGTGGGCCTGGTACACCGCATTGACAAAAACACCTCCGGGCTGATGGTGGTGGCCAAAACAGAGTTTGCGCTGTCACACTTGGCCAAACAGTTTTTTTACCACACCGTACAGCGCACTTATTACGCAATGGTTTGGGGCGAACCCAAAGCCGACCAGGGTACTGTGCGCGGGCATGTGGGCCGCGACCGCAAAGACCGGCAGATGTTTACCGTTTTCCCGGAAGGCGATCATGGCAAATGGGCCGTCACGCATTACAAAGTGCTGGAACGACTGTATTTTGTGAGCCTCATACAATGCAATCTCGAAACCGGCCGCACCCACCAGATTCGCGTACACATGAAACACATCGGGCACCCGCTGTTCAGCGATGAGCGCTATGGCGGCGATTACATTGTGAAAGGCACGGTGTTCAGCAAGTACAAAATGTTTGTGCAAAAGGCTTTCAACATCATGCCCCGGCACGCGCTGCACGCCAAATCGCTGGGCTTCATACATCCCACCACCGGCGAGGCTATGTACTTCGACAGCGAACTACCGGCTGATTTTCAGGAAGCCCTTACCGAGTGGCGGCAATATGTGGAGCAGCGCAGGGCCGCCATGGAAAAGAGCGGGCAACCGCTGTGAAAACTTGAGATTGGACGCAGCACATTAGCACATCAGCACATTGTTTGTTATGCACATTTCCGAAAACATCCATCAGGCGCACACGCTGCCAGCCGCTTTCTACCGGGAGGCAGGCACTTTTGAAACCGTCAAAGAGTGCATTTTCGCCTCCACCTGGCAGTGGGTGGCCGAAAGCGAAGTCATTGCATCGCCGCAGCAAGTGTGGCCGTTTGCGCTCTTGCCCGGCGTATTGGACGAGCCGCTGCTCTTCACCCGCGACGCAGAAGGACGGGCGCATTGTCTTTCCAATGTGTGTACACACCGGGGGAAATTGGTGGTAGAACAGCCTGGATCCCAACGCATTCTGTCTTGCGGCTACCACGGGCGCTGTTTCAGGTTGGATGGCCGTTTCCGAAGTATGCCCGAGTTCGATGGCGTGGAGAACTTCCCCTCCCCTGCCGACGACCTCAGCCGGATACCGTTTGCCGAATGGCTGGGGCTGTTGTTTGTGTCGTTGCAGCCCGCCATGCCGTTTGAGGAATTGATACGCCCCATCACAGAGCGCATCGGCTGGATGGCATTGGATACCTTGCGCTATTCACCGGAACACTCGCAAGACTATGAGGTGCAGGCCAACTGGGCTTTGTATTGCGACAATTACTTAGAGGGATTTCACATTCCGTTTGTGCATCCGGCGCTGAATCAGGCCATTGAATTCGGAAAATACGAGTATGAATTGCACCCGTACTGCAACCTGCAAGTGGGTATTGCCAAAGAGGGTGAACCCTGCTTCGACATTCCTGCCGGCGCGCCCGATCATGGCCGCCGGGTGTATGCCTACTACTACTGGGTGTTTCCCAACCTGATGTTCAATTTTTACCCCTGGGGCTTGTCGCTCAACGTCGTAGAACCCCTCTCGCATCAGCGCACCCGCATCCGGTTCAGAACCTATTATTTCGACAATGCAGCCTCTGAGCGTGCACTCAATCAGTTGGATCTCACGGAAATGGAAGATGAAGCGGTGGTGGAAAGCGTGCAGCGGGGCATTCAGTCGCGGTACTACCAAACCGGGCGCTACTCACCCACACAGGAGCAGGGCTTGCATCATTTTCACCGCTTGGTGCAGCAGTTTATGAACGGGGTGGGCTAAGGTAAGGACTTATTCTGTATGGCGTAAAATATTGGTCGGAATTTCAGCTTAGGGAACCTGGTATTCCTTGTGAGAACCTGATTTTTTTTGCGAACTTTGTCCCACATCACAGCTTCAGCAATCATGCAAGACCAACTCTCCCGATTGGCAGGCCAACTCACCGGCGAACTACATACCGGCCGCCTCCTGCGCACGCTCTACGCCACCGACGGCAGCATCTACCGCGAAATACCATTAGCCGTAGCTTATCCTAAAAATGAGGACGACATAAGACTTTTGATCGCCTTCGCCCGCCGGGAAGGCGTCTCCATCATTCCGCGTACAGCGGGCACTTCTTTGGCCGGACAGTGCGTGGGCACGGGCATTGTGGCCGACGTGTCGCGGCACATGACGGGTATTTTGGAACTCAACGTCGCCGAATCCTGGGTGCGCGTGCAGCCCGGCGTCATACGCGATGAACTGAACGCTTTTTTGAAACCCCACGGCCTCTTTTTCGGTCCCAACACCGCCACCGCCTCGCGCTGCATGATCGGCGGCATGACGGGCAACAACTCCTGCGGGAGTACTTCCATCAAATACGGTACCACCCGCGACCATCTGCTGGAAATCCGCGCCGTGCTGAGCGACGGCGATACGGTCACGTTCGGGCCATTGTCGAAAGAAGATTTTGAAAAAAAATCAGCCGCGCCCGGCCTCGAAGGCGATCTCTACCGACAGATTTCACAGGAGTTGTCGCAGCCCGAACGCCAGACCTCCATTCGCGAACAATATCCCAAACCCGGCATACCGCGCCGCAATACCGGCTATGCGGTGGACGTGCTGTTACAATCCAATATTTTCAGTCCCGGCGGCCCGGATTTCAATTTTTGCAAACTCTTAGCCGGCTCGGAAGGCACCCTCGCATTCAGCACCGAAATCAAATTGAATCTGAGTCCCCTCCCGCCACCGCAGGATGCTTTGGTATGCGCCCATTTCGACACGTTGGACGCCGCACTTCGGGCTGCCCAAATCGCCATGCGCCGCGCCCCTTATGCCTGCGAACTGATGGACAAGTTCATCTTGGATTGTACCAAAGCCAACCGCTCGCAACAGAAAAACCGCTTCTTTTTGCAGGGCGATCCCGCCGCCATCCTCATGGTGGAATTCCGGGGACAAACTTTTGAGGAGGCCGAAGCAGAGGCCAATGCCATGATTGCCGATCTCCGCGCTGCCGGTCTGGGCTATGCGTTCCCCATCGTTTCGGGGGCACAGTCGCAGCAGGTGTTTGCCTTGCGGGCTGCGGGTTTCGGCGTGTTGTCGAATGTGACAACCGACGCCAAGCCACTCGAATTTGTGGAAGACGCCGCTGTGGACATCGCCGACCTGCCCGAATACATCGCCGATTTTGCCGATATGATGGCCTCTTTTGGTCAGCAATGCGTGTATTACGCCCATGCCGGCGCCGGCGAACTACACCCGCGCCCCAGCCTCGACCTCAAAACCTCCGAGGGCGTCAGACAATTGCGGGAAATAGCGGAGGCTTCCGCCCGATTGATCAAAAAATACAATGGCTCGCTCAGCGGCGAACACGGCGACGGCAGGGTGCGCGCCGAATTTATTCCGCTCATCATCGGAGAGGACAATTACGCCCTCTTGCGCCGCATCAAACAGCAATGGGACCCCGCCGGCATTTTCAATCCCGGCAAAATCGTGGATGCCCTGCCGATGGACACCTCGCTGCGCTACCTGCAAGACGCGCCGCCCCCAAAAATTGATACTGTTTTCGATTTCTCGGCCACAAAAGGCATCCTCGGACTGGCCGAAAAATGCAGCGGTTCGGGCGATTGCCGCAAGTTGCCCCACGTCACCGGCGGCACCATGTGCCCCTCGTATATGGCCACGCGCAACGAACGCGACACCACCCGCGCCCGCGCCAACGCCCTGCGCGAGTTTCTCACCCGCTCGGAAAACGGAGAGAATCGCTTTGCCCACGAAGAACTGTACGAGGTCATGTCACTGTGCCTGTCCTGCAAAGGTTGCGCCTCGGAATGCCCCTCCAATGTGGACATGGCCACGATGAAAGCCGAGTTTTTGCACCATTATTACCAGGCCAAAGGCGTGCCCCTGCGCGCACGGGTTTTCGGGCACATCGGCAGCATCAACGCGCTGGCGGCGACGGTACCGGGCATCAACAATTTTTTTCTAAAAAACCCGCTCACTTCGGGCCTGCTCAAGCGGGCATTGCACATTGCGCCTCAGCGCTCCATGCCTTTGCTGCAAAAAACCACCCTGCGCAAATGGTGGAATCAAACGGGCCGCCACCTCCAGCCTTCCGGCAATGAAAAAGGCAAGGTGTATCTCTTTTGCGATGAGTTTACCAACTACAACGACACCCATGTCGGCATACAGGCGGTGGAACTACTGACCCGACTGGGCTACCGGGTGGAAATGCCGCCACATCCCGACAGCGGGCGGGCACATTTCTCGAAGGGTTTGTTGATTCCGGCCCGGCGTTTGGCCCGTGAAAATGTGCGCATCTTCCGCGAACTCGTCGGCCCGGAAACGCCCCTGCTCGGCATCGAACCCTCGGCCATACTCGGCTTCCGCGATGAGTATCCAAAATTGGTGGAACCCGCCGACCGCGAGGCCGCCATCACCCTGGGGCAACATGCGCTGCTGATAGAAGAATTTCTGGCTTCGGAAATACAAAAAGGCCGCATCAGTGCCGAAGCCTTTACCGAGGCGCCGGCGCGAGTGCTGCTGCACGGGCATTGCCACCAAAAGGCATTGGCCGGGGTAGAGCCTTCTGCATGGGCACTGTCATTGCCAAAAAACTACACGGTGGAGGTCATCCCATCCGGTTGTTGCGGCATGGCCGGCTCTTTTGGGTATGAAGCCGAGCGCTACGAAGTGAGCATGCAAGTGGGTGAATTGGTACTGTTCCCAGCCGTACGCAAAGCCGGCGAGGAGGTCATCATTGCCGCGCCGGGCACCAGTTGCCGCCACCAGATAGCCGACGGAACGGGCCGCAAAGCACTGCACCCGGTGGAGGTACTGCGAGCGGCGTTGAGTTGATTTTTCGATATTTATGTTGCATCACAATAAAAAACATCGTATATTTGTTCTCCTTGCAATACTATCTACGAATACTCTTTAAGCAAACCTTACACAAGCCCGATTCACTATATTGGCACAAGACGACCTGATTTTGCCGTGAAAGCACTTCGCGGGTCTTGCTTTTTATGATTCTGTGGAACCATAAATTTCAGGTACCTTTTTTGGTGCGAACTGCTATGACCGGTAACATTTGTCCGTCTCTATCTATTTAGTTTTGAGAGTATTGTTACACCAACCCATTCAATCAATATGAAACCTCAAATTATTCTTCCTGTTTTGCTTTTTGCAACGGTATCCGTAGGCATGCTAATTTTCATTTTGTTGCGGCAACGCAAAGCCATGCGAAAATTGCGCAGCAGCATTGCCTGCGACCTGCACGACGAATTGGGGGCCTCGCTGAGCAATATCTCCATGCTGGCCGGATTGGTGTCCATGGAGTTGTTGAATGGAGATAAAGAACTGGCCCAGAAATATTTAGACCGCATCAGTGAAGAGGCCGATCAGGTACACAACTCCATCAGCGACACGGTAGCGGTGCTTGGCAGCTCCAGTCGCCAATTGGGGCATTTGGCCGCTCTCATCAACCGGCACGGACATGAACTACTGGAGCCCAAAGGCATCCGTTTCTCTCTGTCGGTAGCCCCGCCGCTCAAGGCCATACGAATCCCTGCGATACAAAGGCGGCACCTTTACCTCATCATCAAAGAGACCCTGCACAACGCGATGCGGCACTCCGACGCCGGCGAAGTGAATGTGCGGTTCAGCCTTGATGGCCGGCGTTTGTATTGCAGCATTCAGGACAATGGGAAAGGCTTCAACACCGAAAAAACATACTTCGGAGCAGGTCTCGGTAGCATGAAAATGCGAATGATCGGCATGAAAGGCCAACTCAACATCCAATCTTCGCCGGGCAACGGTTGCCATATTCAATTCAGTATGCCCGTACTCCCGTGGTGGCGCCCGGCTTGGGGGTGGAGTCATCCTCAAGAAAAAGAAAAACTGGCTCCGCTGGCAGCAAAAACCGTACTACAGCACCTTCCCGCCGAAGTGTGAGTTACACCAAAGCGTACTTGCTTCGCTCCGGTTTTGCACCGATATTGTCACTCAAAACATCGCCTGATGCCGCCTTTCAAAATCCTCATCTGCGAAGACAGCGCCGACAAGCGCGAATACCTGCGCATCCTGCTGGGAGGATGCCGGGATTTTGAACTGTCAGGCGTTTTTGTGACCGGCGAAGAAGCCGTGGCGGCAGCAGCGCAATTGGCGCCCGATGTGGTCATTATGGACATAGAATTGCCCGACATATCGGGCATAGAAAGCACCCGGCTCATCAAAAAAATCCTGCCTCACACGCACATCATCATGTACACGGTGTATGAGGACGATGAAAAATTGTTCGATTCGCTGTGCGCCGGCGCGAGTGGCTACCTGCTCAAAAAGACGCCGCCCGACCAGTTGACCAAAGCCATATCGGAGGTCATGGAGGGAGGTTCACCCATGTCGCCAGGCATTGCGCAAAAAGTGGTGCAATATTTTCACAAGTTGCCGAAAAAATCAGACCACCACCTCTGCGAGCGGGAACTGAACATCCTGCGGCAATTGGTGGACGGGCTGCCCATCAAAATCATAGCCGGCGAGGTGCATCTTTCGGAAGACGGCGTGAAGAAAAACTTGGCCAATATTTACAAAAAGCTGCATGTGAGTTGCGGCAAAGAGGCAGTGGCGAAGGCCGTGCGGGAGGGGATCGTATGAGGAGGGTTACACTTTGGTGTAAAGATGCCGTTTTGATTTTTTTTAAAATATTATTATACCTACATTTGTTGAATCAAAACAATTAAGCCTATTCCGAAGAATGGCCTTCTTTTTGTTGCCGGGCAAAGTCACTATGTGACTCAGCCGGGCGAAGCCGTAGCCCAAAACACCTTACCACCCAATCTTTATTTTCCACATCATGCAACATCAACCAAGCAGCGCCGCCGAAATCAGTTGGTATGCTCTTTTGGTAAAGCCGCGCACAGAGAAAAAAGTGGGCCAACGCCTCGGCGAATTAGGCTTTGAAGCCTGCGTACCCACCCAGATGCAACTGCGGCAATGGAGTGACCGCCGGAAAAAGGTGGAAGTCGTGCTGTTCAACAATTACGTCTTTGTAGCCACCGACAACAAGCGCCGCAACGAGGTTTTCCAGGCGGGGCACGTTCTCAAATATGTGCAGTTTGGAGGCCGCATCGCTACACTGAGTGAAAAGGAGGTGGCGATGATCAAAAGGCTGGCCCGGCTGGAAGCCCCGGTGGAGATCACTTACGAGCGTTTCCGCGTGGGCGAAACCGTAGAGGTGTTGACCGGTCCGCTGGCGGGCTACTGCGGCACGGTCATGTCTGTTAGCGGCCATGCCCGGCTTCAATTGGCGCTGCCGAGCTTGCAGTGTTTTGCGCGGGTGGAGGTGAAGGGGGAGGAGGTGAAGAGGGTGGTTAATGACATGAGCTATACGCTATGATACACCAGGCATTAAATCTGCTCCATCACGAATTAGAAGAATACCTGCAAAACAGGTTAGGCCCAAACACTGAAAATTATGCGGAATTGAGTAATGTAGGGCAAATAGAAAATGAAAATGCAACCGGCTTGGATGGTAAAGTAGTCGTTAGCTTAGTAAATATTGAGGAAGAGAGTACACTGAAAAATAATCCTCATTTTAAAAAAACAATTAATGGAGGAGTTCGATATGAAAACCCCCCGGTTTATTTGAATCTCTACCTGCTTTTTACGGCTTTTTTTCCACCTACCCCGGATGGCTACCGGGAATCTTTAGGACGGTTATCATCTGTGATTGAGTTCTTTCAGGGAAAACATGTATTTAATTTGAGAAATGCTCCTGGTTTTCTCATCAATGAACCGGACTTGGCCGATATACAACTGATACTCAATCTTTACACTATGACCTTCGAACAAATCAATCATCTATGGGGGTCATTGGGCGGAAAACAAATACCGTTTGTGATGTACAAAGCCCGTCTGGTACGCATGTTGGATCGCCGCCAAACAGGGTCCGGGATGCTTATAGAGGAAATTGAGAACAATATCGGAAGCACACAAGCTCCCGGGAGATAAAATTCAAGCCGAAATAAAAAACACTTAACCCGCCAACCATATATGGCTGATATTATATTCAGGCGCTTATTTGAAATCCGCATTTTACACGGATATTATCTTGATTATTGGTTTCCTGACTCAAGTAATAATCCAGGGGTATTTCATGAATTTCGAGATGAGCCTCAAAGCAGCAGGTTGGCCAAACAAGCCTCTGTATTAGAATACAAGTATGACCTTCGAAAAATTGTAAACATAGAACCAACGAAGGAAACACAGCAATGGCTCAGCCGCAATAAAATCATTTTGCGCCAGACTCCTTTAGGCATCTTTGCAGGTATCCAAGCCAGACGAGAAGGCACCGGGGCTTCAGCGCGTTTTTACCCTATTGGAGAGTTGGAACAGGGGAATTGCAGATTTGTACTCACCATGCGCGACCCCCAATGGCTGAATGCCGCCAATCATGCCTTGATGCCCACAATACCGGGGTCTTATTATTTCACCAACTTGCGGGCAACCGAGGATGGAAAGATTTATCCTTCATTATCGGCTCAGCCACCTGAATTTGAAAGCGGCCGTACTTGGGAAATGGGGGGATTGATTAGGGAGGGAAATCAAATAAAAGCGGCCCAAAGAACCACGGAAACCATTGTTGACTTTCAAGCAATTGGAGATACAGCCGCCGGCACTTGGCACTCTTATGCACATGCCGGCGAAAGAGTGGCTTTACCCAAAACATTCAGATACCGCTTTGATCCTTCCATACCAATTGTATCAAATGCAGAATTTATCATCCGGGATTTATATAACAATGAGATAAAACGCATTGCTATTTCTAATCCATCAAGTTCGTCGGTTTCCCTCGATTTCAGGTATTTGCCGGTTTCACCTTCTACTCCGGAAAATGATCGTATTCGCGCCCGCCCTATACACGACGGAGTGTATGTGCTGGACGCGTTCATCAATGGCACCTTATTTGAACAACGGCAAATTGTGTTGAGCGACGACCTCAGGGGCAGCGATAAGAACGTGTGGGGCTTGGTAGATATCTCCACTGAAAACACGGCTCCCGACTTTCGTCTTTTCAACGCTGATGGTTCGCTAAATGCAGGGCTTACAACCCCAGCGCCGGCGATGCGCTGGAGGGGGCCTGTTTTTGAAATCCGCCTTATGAGCCGCTTCACTTTCTGGCGATACCATATAGAACGGCTGTCTTCTTCTATTCCCGGCGATCCCGATTTTTCCTATAATTGGCCGGAGCAACAATTTACTACTGCTCATCCGCGAAGATTGTCGCAAATCCGCGTACCCCTCAGCATCAATCTTCCGTCCGGCGCCCACCTTTTGCCGAATCCTTCATCGGCTTCCATACGCTATGATGAAGCTCAGAAACAATACTATTCTGACATATTTTTACTCACCTTTTAAAAACCGAAAAAATTATGAATTATAAAACACCGGGGGTTTATATTGAGGAAATATCCAAACTCCCGCCTTCCATTGCGCAGGTAGAGACTGCCATACCTGCGTTCATAGGCTACACGGAAAGAGCGGAAGATGCCAGGGGCCTTCCCCTACTGAACGAACCCAAGCGCATTACTTCCCTACTGGAATATGAGACTTTTTTCGGTGGGGCACAAGCAGAGACGAGTATTACCGTCACGATCAGTGAAAGCCCCGGCCGGCCCATTCAGGTGAACGCAGCAATCGGCGCTGACCGGTCCAAGTATTTAATGTACTACTCCATGCAATTGTATTTTGCCAATGGAGGTGGTCCTTGTTGGATAGTATCCGTTGGAGATTACTCCACCGGCATCGTCGGCGCCGCCGAACTCAGGGCCGGCCTCAATACAACCGAGAAAATTGACGAGATCACCTTGGTCGTCTTTCCCGACGCGCAAAATCTCACCACATCCAGCGACTATTACACCCTGTATGGCGAAGCCATGGACCTGTGTGAAAAAATGCAGGATCGCTTTACCGTAATGGATGTTTGGAATGACCCGACGCTTCCAGTGTCTGATTGGAGGACAAATATTGAAACGCTGCGCAATGAGACTCCTGGCGAAATCAACACCCTCAAGTACGGCGCAGTCTATTTCCCTAATGTAGAAACCATACTCGACTACTACTATGGAGGCGAAGGACCGGGCGATGGCAATGTTCAAATAGTGCATACCGGAGGAGATGGAAGCTATAATGGCACTCTGGCTGAACTGAGGAGTAAAAACAATGCGCTATACTTTACCGCACGCAGTAAGGTACGCGATTTACCCATGGAGCTTCCGCCCTCGCCGGGGATGGTTGGCATATACGCCAATGTGGACACACAGCGCGGTGTTTGGAAAGCGCCGGCCAACGTCAATATGGACTTTGTCATCCGCCCGGTTATTAAAATAACGGATGAGGAGCAAAGAGACCTCAACGTTGACACCAACGCCGGGAAATCCGTAAATGTAATCAGGAGCTTTACCGGGCGCGGCCCAAGCATTGTGTGGGGATCGCGTACTTTGGCCGGCAACGACAACGAATGGCGGTACATCCCGGTGCGCAGGTACTTCAACATGGTAGAGGAATCGGTCAAAAAGGCCACAATACAATTTGTATTTGAACCGAACGATGCCAATACTTGGACACGCGTCAAGTCAATGATCGAGAATTTCCTGTCCTTACAATGGCGGGGCGGGGCATTGATGGGCGCGTCCACAGAGGAAGCCTATTTCGTAAAAGTAGGCCTGAATGAGACTATGACGGAACTGGATATTTGGGAGGGGCGCATGATCGTAGAGATAGGCATGGCAGTGGTGCGCCCGGCAGAATTCATCATTCTAAAGTTCAGCCATAAGATGCTCTCCGAATCCTGATTTGACCTGAATCCTAATTCGATAACCAATTAATCAACAAAAAAAATCATGGGAACCACCATACAAAACGGGGGTACGAAAACCGGCGATCCCGCCGACTGCCTCAAAAAGAAAGATATTTTGCATGATTACAAAAAACATCTGCAAAATAACAAAACCGAAAAAAATGGCATTGCCGAAGCGGCGAAAGAGACTACTAAAGGCTACCTACAGGATCGTAACGGGAAGGTTTGTTTCGTTTTAAAAGCAGAGGAGGCTGTCAGATTTTATCGGAATATTGACCTCTACGTCGGTATTCAGTCCACCTGTGTTGCCGAAGCAGCACAAAAAAACGTGGACGAGCAAATTAAAAAAAGCGATGACCTGGCTAAAGCGCTTCAGGAAGTGAGTAAAAGCCTCAAAACGCTCAAAGACAAGGCCGCCGAACTCAAAGCCAAAGCCTGTGAGCTTGACACCCAGCTTAAAGACGACTGCAACAGGGAACAACTCCGTATCCTCAATTGCAACTTCGAACAAACTTGCGGCTATCCCAAATCGGGAACCACTGAAGCATTCACCGCTCTTGCCGAACAACTGATTGACATTTCCAAAGCAGTATGCTCTCAGGCATCCAAAACATTCAACGACTCTGCTCAAATTGCCGGCATTCAGACTTTCTCCAACGTAAAAAGTCTGAAGGATATGAGTAAAATGATTGGAGATGCAGTGAAATCCTTCAAAACAGATGTAGATACTAATATAAAAGACCGAAGTGCCGATGAAACCAAAGACAGGGAAGAATTGGCAAAAGCGGTGAAGGAGCTCACTGTAAAAAAATTGGAGCAAAACAAAGCCACTACCTGCTTTGAGGGCATCGCTTTTACAGTTGATTTCCTCTGTAGCGAGGATAATTGCCTCATTGACGACACCATACCAGGCATTTGCGCAGAGGTGATGTCTTGTTTCTGTGAAACACCTGACGGCGGGGGCGGTTCCAGATCCAAGCCCGAATATGAGCCTAATCTCTGCGATTAATTTTCATCCTTAATCCAAACACAACAAAATATCATGGCACGTTCAAAAATAAGAGAAAGAGATACGGTGCACATTGACTGCGAATGGCAGGACAATGCTAATTGCCCTCCCGGCGAAGACTGCATCGAAAAATGGATAAACGAAAAAGCGGCCCGAAAAAAAGACTTGGATGTCGCTATTGCCCGATTAGAAAATGCCAAAAAGAACCTTGCATACATTGAAGCCTGGGAACGAAGGCTGAAATTATACTTCGACGGCATTGAAAAAACAGCAGACTTAGCCGACAAGGTATGCAGAGAGGCCAAAACAACCATCAGGCAATTTGAGAAAATTTGCCAAAACGCCGATAAGTCCGTCACCGCCATCCAGATTTTATATTGCGAAGTAGAAAAGGTCTTCCGCAATGAAAACAACGTGGATGTGGAAACACTGACCTCCATGATGGAAGGCATCATGAAGTGTCTCCGCTGCATCACAGACCCAGGCCTGATCAGGGACCGGGGTATCGTAAAAGCACTGGAGGCGTTCGACGCCAAGCTGAAGGAACTGGCCGCTCTACAGTTGGACGCGATGAAGAAGATCATAGAAGCGCTGAAATGTGCCAACCTGCTATACCATGCGCTTTGCGATATTCCATGCCGGGATGAAAACGATAGCCCCATACCGGTCACAGATTGCCAAGATTACGGCTGCGACAGCCTGATGAGCGAATTGAGGGAATTGCAAGCCTGTTTTGGAACATGCAACGAACCGGAGGACTGCAACGGAGGAGCCGGCACTGATGATTCAGGCCCCGGCGCCAATGCAGGCAATACGCAGGAAGAATACCCTTGGGCAGATTGCTGCCCTAAAGATGACAAGGTATGGGAATGTCAACTGGGATGCGATCAACAACCGCATACGGCTGCGCTTGCCCCACGCCCGATTTTCCCTTTAACCTCCAGCGACTACTATACTCAAACAGAAGCACAATGGACATGCGCAAAAGTTGAAAAAGAAAAGAAAAAATGCGAATTAGACAAAGCGAAAGAGGAAAAAGACCGTCTGCAAGCCTGCTATGACAGTTTGGTTGAAGCGATCAAAGCAGCCGAACAGGCCAAAGGCGTCAAATAGTCATTGAGGTGGTAAAAGGCGCGAAATGTTCTTTTTCACCTGTTTGTGAACCTGATTTATTCATCATCAGAAAAACATTTTCATCATGGCAAGAGAAGGGGGATATCCACTTCCCAAATTCCATTATCAAGTAAATTATTTCGGCTTTGAGTTCGGTTTTACCGAAGTAAGCGGTTTGGACTTTGAAACCGAGGTAATCGAATACCGGGAGGGCAATGCGCCCTTATATCACAAAACCAAGCAGCCGGGTCTTACCAAGTACAGCAACATCACCCTCAAACGCGGCATGTTCAAAGGAGATAACAAGGAATTCGACCACTGGAAAAAAACCTTTTACTTTCAGGAGGGAAAGGCAGAATTTAGGGGCGATTGCACCATTTCCATGCTCGACGAAGAACACAACCCCGTTTTTGTTTGGAAGGCAGTAAAAGCATGGCCCTCAAAAGTTCAGTCCACCGACCTGAAAGCAGATGGCAACGAAGTAGCTATTGAAACCATGGAGTTGGTTCACGAGGGGTTGAGTTTGGAGGCAAAGTAAGCTAAGGCTGATAGGGAGAGTACGCTGCATCCGGCCACAAGATAGGGTTCCTGCTTAACTTTCTCTTCCTTTTACAAATTGACCGCAAATGGCAGAATACCGTTGGCAACATGTAAATTTTCATTTCGTCGTCTCCTTCAACGGACTTGACTCCAAACACATAGACGCGGGTTTTCAATCTGTGACCGGCCTGGATGTGCAAATAGAATCGGAAACCATTAAAGAAGGCGGTGAAAACGGCTTCGAACACTCCGTTCCCGTCCGTAGAAAGTACTCTGCCCTCACCTTGAAAAGGGGGATTCTGACCGGCAGGGAAAAATCGGTGATCTACGACTGGTGTAAAGACGCTTTTGAAAAAGGTATCGTCAGGCCGGCCAATTTGGATGTATTACTCCTGGATGAAAATCACAAACCGCTGATGAAGTGGAAAGTAGAGCATGCCTGGCCGAAAAGCTGGAAAACCGGTGAGCTGAACGCAGAGCGTGGAGAAGTTCTCGTTGAAACGCTGGAGTTGTCCTACAATCGCTTTGAATTCAGCAATGTCTGATTTTGTAAAACCAAATGTATCATGCCGCTCGAAATCAGGGAATTGATAATTAAAGCAGGTGTAGGTACGGGCGACGGCGCGAATGCCGGAGCGGTATCAAGTGCCGGCGAAGGTGCCAATAGCACGAATGCCGAGGAGCAGCTCGTTCAGCAATGCGTAGAAAAAGTGCTTGAAATCATCAAGGAAAAGTTGGAGCGTTGATGGAAAAGTTGAAGATCAAAGCATTCAAAAACAGGGATTTCACAGGGGAAGCAGGTACGATTTCTCTGCCGGTCAACCCGGAGTCTTACTCCAAAAATTACAAAGTGGAGTACGACAATCGGCGCCCTCATGGAAGCCAGGGCAACTCCGGGCGATTCAATTCAACAGCACCGGAACAGCTCAAGCTGGATTTTTATTTTGACGGCACCGACACCATTCAGGGCTATGACTACGATGGCTTGGCCAAAAACCGCACCGAAAGTGACGCAACCGTAACCAACAGGACTGTGCCAAGAGATGATCTCGTATCTCAGCAAATAGAGCGTTTTCTCAATACTGTTTACGATATGGCGGGCGAAATTCACCGGCCCCATTTCCTGAAAATCGTGTGGGGGGAGCACTTGTTCCAGGGTATCCTAAGCAATTTGGACATCAACTACACGCTGTTCCACCCCAACGGGAAACCCCTGAGAGCCAAGATCAGCGCTACCTTTTTGGATTATGTCGCACAAGAACAAAGAGAACAGGAGGCACGGCGTCAATCCCCTGACCTTACCCGTATCCGCAGGATAAAAGCGGGAGACCGCTTGGATAAAATGGTCGGCGAATTCTACAACGACCCCAAATTCACACAGCAGGTGGCCCGTGCCAACAACCTGACCACATTCAGGTTGATTAAGCCTGGGATCGAACTTTCTTTTCCACCACTTGACAAAACGGAGGATGCCTGAGGTATGAGCAACACAACTTCAATTCCCAACCCCTCTCGTCATGATGTAGTTACATTTGACATCCTCTCGGAGGGTAGTGTGATTGACCCCGCCTATGAGGTGATGTCCATTTCCATTGTCAAGGAGATCAATCGCATTCCCAGCGCCAAAATAGTCATCCGGGATGGAGATGCCTCCCAGCGCACCTTTCACGTCAGCGAGCAAGATGATTTTGTGCCAGGCAAAAAGATCGCCATCAAAATCGGATTGGACAGGCAGAACAAAACGCTTTTCAAAGGCATCGTTGTACGCAACAGCATCAAGATAAGGGAAACAGGACAGGCCGACCTCTTGATCGAATGTAGAGATGAGAGCGTTAAAATGACCATTGGCCGCCATAGCCGGTACTTTGAGGAAAAAAAGGACAGCGAGATCATGGAGGAGATCATCGGGCGGTACCGCTTGGGTAATGATGTGGAAACCACCTCCTTGAAACACCGGGAAATGGTGCAACACCATTGTACAGACTGGGACTTCGTGCTTTCCAGAGCGGAGGTCAACGGCCGGCTTATCATGGTAGACGACGGGCTAATCACTATCAAAAAACCTGACACACGCGCAGGCTCCACGCTCAATCTGGAATACGGCACTTCCCTTTTGGAATTCGAGGCAGAAATGGACGCCCGCACTCAGTGGCAGTCGGTTGAAGCCAAATCCTGGGACTATGCCGCCCAGCAATTGTTTGAGTCCACTGCCGATTCAGCACCGATAAGCGAGCCAGGAAATGTGCCCGGCAGCACCCTGTCGGAGGCTATCAATCTGAACCGCTACGAGTTGCGTCATGGAGGACATGCCCTTGAAGAAGAGATAAAGACCTGGGCCGATGCCGTAATGCTGAAGAGCCGGTTAGCCAAAATATGCGGCAGGGCAAAATTTACAGGTTTTCCAGATTTAAAACCAGGGCAAACGGTAACGCTACAGGGGCTTGGCGCCCGATTCAACGGCAAGGCTTTCGTAAGCGGGGTGCGCCACGATGTTGGCGCAGGCAGTTGGGATACTCAAGTCCAATTCGGATTGCCGCCCAATTGGTTTGCCGCCTCGCAAAAGGATATCATAGATGTACCGGCCTCCGGTTTGCTGCCGGGTATCAATGGCCTCCAGGTCGGTAAAGTAGTTCAATTGGAAAGCGACCCGGAGGGCGAGGGCCGTATTTTGGTCAAACTCCCCATTATTGACCCGAATGCCCAGGGCCTCTGGGCCAGAGTGGCCAGCCTTGATGCCGGAGCAGACAGAGGCGCATTTTTCCGTCCGGAAATTGATGACGAAGTGATTGTTGGATTCATCAACGATGACCCCCGCGATGCTGTGGTACTCGGCATGTTGCACAGCAGCGCCAAACCCGCCCCCATCACCGCACAGGATGTGAACCACGAGAAGGGATTTACTACGCGCAGCCAGATGCGCATTCATTTCCACGATCAGACCAAAACCATTACCATAGACACGCCGGCGGGCAACAGCATCAAACTGGATGAAGCGGGAATGTCTATTACTATTCAGGATCAAAACGGCAACAAGATAAACCTCAGTCCATCAGGCATTGATATAGAAAGCCCAAAAAACGTCAATATCAAAGCCGGTATCAACCTCTCTCTTAGTGCGGGCGCCACCTTGTCAATTGGCGGCGCACAAATTTCCGCATCGGCTCAGGGGCCTGTGTCTCTTAGCGGCGCCACGGCCAAGCTGGCTGGATCGGGAATTACCGAAATATCCGGGGGATTGGTAAAGATCAATTAATTTGCAAAAATCATGCCCCCTGCAGCCCGCATAACCGACCTCCATACGTGCCCGATACCTACTCACGGTGGAGGCCCGATTACCGGCCCCTCGGTACCCAATGTGCTTATCGGCGGGCTTCCGGCCGCTGTCGTTGGAGACCTTTGCACCTGTGCAGGCCCGCCGGATGTAATCACCAAAGGCTCCGGAACAGTCTTGATAGGCGGCAGACCCGCCGCTCGAATCGGAGACCTTACCGCACATGGAGGAATCATTATTGCAGGGGCGCCCAACGTCTTGATCGGAGGGTAGTATTCCTTCGAAGCAGATATGCCCAAGCCCATCCACAAATACCAACACAGCTATGACACAAGAGCAATCATTCCTCGGAACAGGCTGGTCATTTCCTCCGTGGTTTTCTCCCGATACCGGCACAGTGGAAATGGTAAGCGCAGAGACGGACATCAATCAAAGCATTCAAATCCTATTATCCACCAGTTTGGGAGAGCGGGTCATGCAGCCCAAATACGGCTGCAACCTGTCTGACTACCAGTTTGAGCCAGTGAACAGCAATCTGCTGGCTTTTTTAAAAGACATGGTGGAAAATGCCTTGCTTTACCACGAGCCGCGCATCGTTGTGGAAGAGGTGACCATCACACAACCGGGGTCTTTCGACCTCATTGAGGGACGCCTCACCATTGAGGTAGATTACAGGATTATAGAGACGAATTCCCGCTACAATTATGTGTATGATTTCTACCTGCGCGAAGCCGACAGGAATATCTGACCACGGCAACATTTCTCCCAAATCTTCACCGCATCATAATGAACCTCTGCGAACTTAAACATCCGCTAAGGGAAGAACCGGGGTCGAGCCAACTCAAGCGCGCCAACGACGTGCTGCAAGCGGCTACCGTACCCATAGATGGGCGCACCTGGGCCGATATTCTGGATTATCTCTACCGGTACTCCCGGCAGATAAACTTCACCGACGTTGCGCAAAGCGAGGAATCTGGTGCATTTACGCGATCGGGAGACTGGCGCGTATTTCTGGAAAACAGCCTCCCTTTCCTGTTGGCGCGCATCAGTAAATTCGATGGAGAGGCCATTGACAAAAAGTATGCCCGTCTGCAATCCGATTTCGAGCGCATGCCCGGCCCGGATACGTTCAGTTCTCTGCTGGACTTTTGCTTTGAAGAACTCATTGAGCCTGCTTTCAACTGGTATGAAACCCTGAGCAGAGAAGAGCGCCTCCAAAAAGAGGCCGCAGGTACGCTCCCAGAGGCGGCCATTTCTGAGTTCAGGTTTAAACGCTTGCTGGCCAATACAATCGGCGCCGACTTGAAACTTCCGCTGCTCGATTTTATTAAAATTTATCAAAAAGCGCAAAGGGCTCAGGCGGTGACACAGCGAAATTTTTTTCCCTTTGTCAACCAGCAAATATGGGGATTAAAGGTGACCGACCTATTGAAGCCGGTGGATCCCACCTCCGCTTTCGACCGGACAGAATCCGCCAGACTACTGGCGGACGAGGTCTTCGGGAAGTTTCTCAATATTTTGCGCCAAATCAGCCGTTCAGCGCCTGACTATATTGCCGAGAGCCTGAAGCCCTTGCAGGAAGATTTTCGCAAACGGCACGACCCGCACCTGGCACTGCTGTTTACTTTTCTGGAGTTATTTCAGTATGTGCAGGGCGACATGAACCGCCTGAGTGAAAAACATCTCGATTTTTTCTACCGGCAGGTGTTGCGCATTCAGCCCAAACCGCACCGCCCGGACCACGCGCACCTGGTCTTTGAAGTAGCTAAACACCTGGAACAGTACCTGCTAAAAAAGGACACTGTATTCAAAGACGGCAAGGACAACAACAAGGCCGACGTACTCTTCTCCCTTGACAAGGAGATCGTACTCGACAAAGCAGCCATAGGCAGCCTGCGCACCCTGTACCTTAATCAGGTAAAGTTGCCCGCAAAACCCAAAAGCGCAACAACAGTAAACGATTGCGTATCCCAAGAGGTCATCGCGCTGGAGGGGGTGTATATGGCGCCGGTGGCCAACTCGGCCGACGGGCTTGGGCAGGCTTTCCCGGAGAACCAAATTCCCAATTGGGCTACCTTGGGCGCCAAAGAATCCAAAACGCTCGCACCCGGTAAAGACAAACTCGATCATCATCCCAACGCCAGAATAGGGCTTATGCTGGCTTCTCCGGTGCTGTTGCTGCAGGAGGGTAAGCGGGAAATTCACATCGTGCTGAACTGTGCCAACGTCCTGAATTTGGACGATGATACGTTGAATGCCTATATTAATAGTGTAAACAAGGCACTGCGAAAACCTTACTATGTCCTCACCGAAAGGGTTTTGCAACAATTGGCCAATGCATTCTCCTTCAATGCCCTGGCCTTGTTGAAATGTCATCTGCAGGATGATGAGGTTATTGACTTTGACAGCCTGTGCAGAAAATACAGCGGACAATATTCGGAGAAGGAGAAGCTGATCCTGAAATGTTACTTAGACGATACTGCCTCTGATGGCAAATCTAAAATTGAAGTATTGAAAGGTGTTCTTCTTGAATACGGAAACTGGGAAACTGCCTCCCAACAATCTCCTGTTTTGAAAAATACCAATGACCGACTCCAGAACCCTCTTTCCGATGAAGGGCGAGCCTTCCTTACCGGCCTGCTTTCTGGAAAAAACCCTTACCCGCTCGGTTACGACTTGCTCAATTGCCTGAACGTCAAGAATGAGCCCTCCTGCGAATGGCTGTTTTCCTGTTGCGAGATCAAGTTGTTGGAATGTTTTCTGGAGCGGGAAGAAAGGGTGATGTGCTGTCTGACGGAGGAACAATGTGAGTGTTTGGATGGCGAAATTGTCTGTAAATTAGAACAGTATTACAAGAAGGTATTTTACCGAAACGATCTGAAAGAATGCCTGCCTATATTCATTGACACGGATGAACTGGCCACTTTTGTCGGCGAAAATAGTGAACTGCTTTTTTCCGAAGCCGATTTGGAGACGTTGAAAAAACACCTTGCGTGCAACAACATTTTCAAAATTGCCCTGACAGGTGAAAAGGGCTGGTATGTACCCAAGAGGATCAAAACGAAAATATCACCGTTGGAGGGCTTGGATATAAAAGACTGCGAAGGAAATACAACCTCTAAACTTCAAAACATCCAGTTCGACATTAAAATAGTCCTTGACGAAACAGAACCGGCTATTATCTGCTACGACTTGGAAAAACACAAGGAGGACTACCAATTTGAAAAAAACTTTCCGGTAGCAAAAATAGAACTGAACAGCGAGCTGAAGCTCGAAGTGCCGGACGACAGCCACAACCCTTGTGATCCGCTCGATATAGAAGAAGCCTGCAAAAAATCGAGAACAAAGCCATTAATCACACCTGGTGATTGTTGCTGCTTAGAGCGAAGAGGCGAATCCGCCGGTAAGTCCTACGATCTTTACCAATTCCTGCGCCGTCTGCAGGTGGCGGATGCCGGTATTGATGTGAAAGTTTGCGGTATCAAAAAGAACATTGTCATCCAAAATGATGAAAACCTGCTCGACCCCAACAGCCCGTTTCAGCCTTTCGGGGTGAGGCCGGTGGTGGTGGACGCAGATAAGAAGAAGGACGGAGATACAACTCCTGCACCTACCCCCCCTGTTGGTGGTTGCCCAAGCCCCCCCATAATACCTAATGCCAATCTTTCAGGCCCATGTTTTTATATCGGCAGCAACGAGATTCTTAAAAAATGTTGGAAGGACTTGTGTATCCACATCAACTGGAAAGACAAGCCCGGCAACTTGGAGGAGTACTACGCCGCCTATGATCCCGAGTTGAAAACATCAGACTTCGAGGTAAATATCTCTGTTCTTGATGGTGGGCACTGGCATGGAGAAGGCACTTCAGCACGGCCAAAAGAAAAGACCTGCTGCCCAGAGGAGGGTTCTAATACACCTGATAACCCGGAGTTAAAAGGACAAAACCCATGTACGCTTCACTACAACCGGAAGTTGTTTGAAAGTAAAGGCGATGGCTGCGCCTGCAAATGCCCCAAAGATTTGCCGCCCTACCCTTCTCCTTTCCCCTTTGAACAGACCATAAAGATAGATAGCCGGTATTTTCCTTTAGACAAGAATAAAGGAAAAGATGTCTGTAGGCCGGCAAGCCCATACCAAGCAGATACCAAAGACGGCTTTATCAGGTTTTGCTTAGAAAACCGGGATTTTTTCCATAACCAGTATGCCATCACGTTAGCGAAGCAAATGATGGCCTTAAATACGGTAGTTCCCAAGGCAGTCTTTCAGATACCGGGCCTTGCCGCGCTGTTGGGTGATGACCAATTTACTTTTGAAGAACTGCTTGTCGCTATTAAAACTTATGTTTTGGATTGTACCACAGAGATATTAGGAGAAAGCAATTCGACGAATGCCAATGAAATTTGTGGTTTATTCAATACCTTCATGTCAGGCATTTCCTATTGGAATTTTTTTACTGGCCCAGGACAAGATGATGCTGATATTACAACTATTGGAGAGGTCAGGGGTGATTTAATCAATCTTGAAAATGCAGTAAAAAACCTTATTGACCCAAAACTTTTAGATAAAATCAAGGTCTTTTTCAAAGATATTCAAGATGCCTTTGACAAGGGGAATGCCATTCTCATCCCCAACGAACCCTGGACCCCCACCATCAAAAACATCTGCTTAGACTACTCCGCCTGTGCCGGAAAAGACGACATTGACATTGTACACCTCTATCCCTTCGAGGGCACATATAAGCATGAAGACCTGGAAGCCAACCCCACACTGCTGCCTGTTTTTGAAGACGAAGGCACGCTGTATATCGGCTTGAGCAACTTACGGCCGGGCAGCAGTCTCAATTTACTTTTCCAATTGGCAGAGGCCACCGCAGACAGCGAGCGCGACCGGGCTTTGGTCAGGTGGTACCACTTGGCCAACAACCAATGGCAGGAATTGAGGCCGGGCTTCGACATCATTTCCGATGAAACCAAGGGGCTTACCGTTTCAGGTATCGTAAAAATTGCCCTGCCAAAGGGCATTACCCGCACCGGGAACACGGTGATGCCCCCCGACCTGTTTTGGATTAAAGCTTCGGTAAGCGAAGTGGACGATGCCGAGCAATGCGAAATCCCCGGCGACGCCGTTTCTCTACAGCCCATACAAAAAGTAAAAGCCATAAGTGAAGCCATTGCCGTACATACGCAAGCCGCAAGGGTCACTTTCAAACCGGAATCGGCCAACGACCTGCAGCGCCTCGCGCGGGAACTCCCGGCGGGAAGCATTACAAAAATGGCCGAGCCGGAAGCCGGCGTAAAAAAAACCGCTCAGCCGTACGCCTCCTTCCACGGCTTACCGCCCGAATCCGGGAACAGTTTTTACAAGAGGGTAAGCGAACACTTGCGGCACAAAGGGCGTGCCATCTCGCCTTTCGATTACGAAACACTGGTGCTGGAGGCCTTCCCGCAGATATTCAAAGTAAAATGTCTCAATCACGTCTTCGGGCTTTCAGCCGACGATTATTCCCGCGACTTGGACTGGGCGCCCGGCTTCGTTTCCATCGCGGTAGTACCCGATCTCACCAAGCTGAAACCTGGCCAAGACCTCGAACCACGCGCACCTGTCAGCCTGCTCGAAGAAATAAAAGCCTACCTCAAAACAAAGATTTCGCCCTTTGTCAGGCTTAAAATAATGAACCCCCGCTATGAAAAAGTGAACCTCAACGTGCGGGTGCGGCTGCGCAAAGGAAAAGACAAAACCTTCTACGCTGCTCGTTTGAAGGAAGACCTGACCAATCTTTTGGCGCCTTGGTATATTACCCGCGACTCCGACAAGCTGGTCTTTGGGCAAGCTGTCAGCGAATCGGAAGTGATCCGATACATCGAAAGCCTGGACTATGTGGACTTCATCACTTGCCTATCGCTGTCAGGCGATGAAGATGCCCCCAGCCTGCTCAGGGCAATCGGCCCGGTGACTGCCCGCTCCATCCTCACTGCCGGGGAGATATGCGTTGTCGTGGATGAGGATGATTGCGCCAGGTATTCGGATACGCAACCCGATTGCTTTGCTGAAGCCGGCAATGAGTTTCCTTTTCACCAGATTTGTAAAACGCCTGCTCCCCCACCAGAAGAGGAGTACGGCCCCTGAAAAATGCCTCCCTGGGCAATGTGTCTCAATACCGAATGACTACATTCCATCATTAAACCATGTCAACAAACACGCTCCATAGCAAGGTAATTCGTCAAGTGGACGAATCCTGGCCGGCCCATTTGGATTTCGCCCGGCTCCGGGAAGAAGGTCTGCGGCATATCGGCGACCTGGCCGGCCGTATCTGGACGGACCACAACACCCACGATCCCGGCATCACCACCCTGGAAGTGCTTTGTTATGCCCTGCTGGACCTGGGGTACCGCACCCAACTGCCCATAGAAGACCTGCTGGCTCAAAAAGACGGCGCTGCCGAAGACAATTTCTTCACGCCCGCCCAGATACTCTCTTGCAATCCCCTCACCATCACGGATTACCGCAAACTCCTCATGGAATTAGAGGGCGTGCGCAATGCCTGGCTCGAACCGGTGGAGAAAAGAAACCCCCGCTTGTATCTGGATGGAAGCGGTAAATTGTGCTGCTGTGAGTGCGAAGCGCATGACGATAGAACCGGACAGAGCGATACCCCCGGCAGTACTCCTTCCCACCCCGAAAATGATTGCGGGTGTAAAGGAAGCAGCACCGCGCCCGGCAAGAATTTTATTGACTTGAACGGCCTATACCATATCTACCTCGAAATGGAGCAGGAGTGGTTTCAAAAAATAGAGGAAGAAGATACTCCAGAAAAAAAGGAAGAAGTAAGGGAGGAATTTCTCGACCAGGTTCGCTGCCTGCTGTCGGCCCATCGAAACCTCGGCGAAGATTTCGAAAGCATCACCATACTGTGTCCTCAAAACGTAGGGCTTTGTGCCAACGTGGAGATACTCCCCGGTACTGACGCCGAAAAAACCTACTTTGAAATTCTCCGCAGGATTATTGACTTCATCTCGCCGACGGCTCGCTTTCACTCCCTGCAAAGCCTGCTGGAGAAGGGCCGGCCAATAGAGGAAATTTTTGCAGGGAGGCCCTACTCCCTTAAGACTATTCTGGAAAAGACCATTGGAGAGGATGGGCCGCCTGATTTTTGCAAAGGCACAGGAGCGGAGGAATTGGAAGAACAGTTCAGGAGTTTCGGGTTCCTCGATACAGAAGAATTGGAAGGTATTGAGCGAACCAAAGAAATTCACCTGTCAGACCTATACTCTGTCATTCATAGCGTGCCAGGGGTACGTTCTGTAAAAAACCTCTGCCTGAACACGGATGTCACTCATGTACCTTTGCCGCATCTGGATTGCGGAGACGAAAAACCTTGGCCTCAGGCCGAATGGCGTTTCAGGTTGCTTCAAAATGCAGCGCCGATATTCCTCTTTGACAATACTTCCCTGACCAATATTTCCCTATCTACTGCTACCGGCGCCATCCCGGTCAACAAAAGAAAGGCACACGCAGAGCTGACCCGGTACCAGAAGAGCTACCTTTCCGATTCGTTTCTGGATATGCTTGTACCCAAGGGCGCCTTCAGGGAGGATTTGCCGGATTACATCTCCATCCAGAACGAATTTCCCAGGGTCTATGGCATAGGCGAAACGGGCCTGCCCGAATCTGCATCGCTGCTACGGCGCGTTCAGGCTCGCCAGTTCCAGGGCTATTTGTTGTTTTTCGATCAACTGCTGGCCGATTATCTCCAACAGCTAAGCCGGTTGAGGGATTTGTTTTCGCTCAAGCAGGAATCCCAAAGACCGGAGGATGCCCGGCACACCCTGTTCTCGGCAGTTTTGAACCAGGACAACACCCCCGGTTTTCAGAAACTCAACCGCTTCTTTGCAGCAAAAGACCAAGGTATTGTGGAAGGCTCTGTGCTGGCACTGCCGGTGCGAGACGATCAGGCGCTGACCCACGCCCTCAGCGAACTGGAGGCAACATTGAACGGCCATCTCGTCATTAAAGCCCCCGGCGCCTGCTTGGAATACGAAAAAGGCAACTGTGACGAGGAGGTTTGTTCTTCCACTTATGGGTATGTCATTCGACGGGATTCAGACCTGAACCTCGTTCGCCGCTCTTTGGAAGAAAAAAACTACACCATTGACCTCCGGAGAGACCGCGCAGGCTGGTTTTTTATACTTCGCTTTCCATCCATCAGCGGCTTGGTACTGGTCGGCGTCGGCCGTTACGAACGGGCGCAGGAGGCTGAAAACGCCGCTCAATTAGCCGCTTTCCTCGGTATGTGGGAGAACAACCTTTCCACATCCGGATACGACCCTGCCGCAGGAGGTGATCGCCGGCACACCTTCTCCTTGGTATCCCGTGAGATGGATTATGTACACATCTTGCAGGAAATGCTGGAAAACCAAAGCGCATACATACACAGGCGAGAGGGTTTTCTGGATCATTTGCTGGCCAGGTTTTCAGAAAAATTTACCGATTATGCAGTCATGTTGGCCGGCATGGTGCAGGACGAGCAAATGCGTCGGCGCACAAGCGTGGAAGACAAGTCGCGGTTTTTATCCAAGTATGACGACATCAGTCGGAACAGAGGGCGGGCTTTCGACTACCTGCAACCAGCATGGGGAACCGACAATATCTCCGGCTATGAGCGGCGGGCTATGCTCCTTTCCGGCTTTACCGACGACCGGCGCCAGTCTTTGTGCAATATTGAGGTTTTTGAAAAAGGCTCTTCTTACAGGGTGGTACTCGACGATTGGCACAACAGCCCGCTTTTAGCATCGCTTGACACTATTACTTCCGATTTCGCTGCCGAGAGTGTGGCCGCAGCGCTCCACGAGACGCTTTTGTCCGACCGTCCTTTTCAGGTTGGATACGACCCCCTCACACAAAAATACACGCTTTCCATTAGAGCCGGGTATGTCTCGTTTGCGTATCCCAATCCCATTGATTCCGAGTTTGAGGCTTTGGAAAAAGCCAAGCAGATCAAAGCATTATTTGCCGTTCAGTCTGTATCCGACAATGTGCAGGTAAGCCGGTATGCTTATGTACAGGAACTGCACGATGCTCAGGGCAGCCTTGTTCATGCCTCTGAACGCCAATTTGCAACCAACGAGGATGCACAGGCGCAAAAACAATTGAAGGCATTTATCTCCGACATACCCGGCGATGCGAATGGCCGAAGCCGGAAACTGTCGCCCATGCCCGTATCTGCCGGCAGGTATCTCGATATGGCTGCCTTCAACCGCCAAATTTTGCCATGCCCGACCCGTTGGAAGTGGCATCGCTTCGAGCAGAATACCCGCTCCTACCTGAGTTCGGAGGCAGCCTTTTTGTCGGAGAGCGAGGCATGGGCTGATATTGCGAAAAATATGCCGGAGGGCGGCGCCGTGTACGCTGCCGGCAATGGCCGCACCTGGGAAATAGCCGCAGAAGACGGTACAGTCTTACAAAGCGAAAGGATATTTTCCGACATCGCAAGGGCTAATACCGCATGGAGGCAGGCCAAAGAATGGGGGCAAAAAACAGCATATTACATCCCAGTCTTTTCTTCCGACGGCAAAGCGTTTCACATCGAATTGCGCAGCGACACGGATGCAGTCTTGGCCTCCACTCAGCCCGCAGATGCCGGTAATAGTAAGCCGGAGATACTTATTGAAGCCTTCGCAGCTATTTTTGGCAATAAAAAAGCCAAGCCCAGAACGCCTGCAAAACCCGACTGCTGGGGGTTCAGACTGAATAACGATAAAGGCGAGCCGCTGCTCTTGAGTTATGCGCTATACCCCTCTGCATCAGAAGCGCTGCGCACCGGTATGGAAACGCATAAGGATGCGACCGAAACCGGCCGCTATGTGAAATCCGGCGATGAGACCAACCTCCATTACATCTACCTACTCAAAGACGCCCATAATCAATTCATTGCAGAGTCGCCTCAACCTTTCGACTCCGCTGCGGAGAGGGACAAAGTCCTTCAGGCAACAGTGAAAATCCTCAAGAAGAGCGAAGCGCCCCTGCAAGTACGCCGGGAAGCGCCCTCTTGGGCTTTTGCCCTGGCCGACGAAAAGGAAAGGCTCATCCTGCAATCGGTAGAAGAGTACGAAAGCGAAACTGCCACAGGTAAGGCATTTGAAGATTTTTTGTGCGATCTGGCAGATATGAGCCAAGTGAAAGCCAAAGGCAACCTGATACAAACCGAAACGGCAAGTGCGCGGGTTCATTCCGGGGATGCCACCCGCGCAGCCAAGAGCCTTTCAGATGCCGTTACTGCCCAAGTGTTTGCTTTTGATGTGCGGAAAACTCCTGCCGGTTACCGTTTTTACTACTATTGGGACGGGCCGGACGGCAGCTATGAGCCGCTTTTTGAAAGTATGCACGAGTTTACACGCCATGAAGAGGCGGAGCAAGCCTTCGGCGCATTTGCCAAAAACCTGCACCTCGCCACTTTGGAGAAAACCGGCAAGGGCAAAACCACCGCCCTCACCCTCAAAATGGGGGAAGAGCCGGTAGCCAAGGCAACGGCCGCCGCCGGCGGCGATCCTGCACGAGTTGAATCCTTCCTCGATTATCGCGTTACGCATCCCGCCGGCCTGATGGAGTCCTATTCCAAATGGGTGCAGCCACCCCAGGGTAGGCCGGAATACGCTTACCGCTTGGTGAAAAAAGGCCACCCCTTTGCTGTGTGGGCTTGCAATCCCCACTTGAATCCGCCTGATGATTGCTATCCGGATTGTAAAGAAGATACCCTTGAAGGCGGCTGCTACGAACCGAAGCCAGTTTTGCAATACGACGGCTACAGGCCGAAAAGAGCTTGCTGGCCGGATAAGGCGGCGGCGGCAAATGAAGTGTCCAAAATTTGTCTGAAAAAACCGCATGATTTCACCTGGCTCGATATTTGTTTCGGCGCTGCGGATGTGATACAGAAACGCACAGGCGAGAACTGTATCTGCAAATACCACTTCATCATAAAAGGCGCCATCGGCGACGGGCCGGAATTGGTACTGTTTCAAAGTATTACAGGATACGATACCGAGGCTTTGGCGGTAGCTGCCTATCAGGAAAAATTCCTCGAAATTTTGCAGGCCGCTTCCTGCGAGGACAACTATGGCCAAGACCGCCTGATATGTACGCAGGGCTGCTTTGAGCTACAACCGGATTCTTGCGGGAAGATCGGCAATTATATTGCCGCTGTCGCCGACAACTACGACAACGCAACCCCCGCTCAGATCGAACAGTTGGTCAAATGGGCTAAGAGCTTTCCTGTCCGGTTCTTTGAAGTGTGGGAAAACGGCATCAAACGAAAAAAATACTACTTCCGCTTATTCAACATACCCTCCGGAAGCTTCGAGTGGCAAAGCTGGGAATGCTACGATAGCTTCAACGAAGCTTGGCAGGGATTCAAAAAGCTGATGCAGTTGCTGGCTTGTGGAGATCACTGCCGCGCCGGGCAAATGGAGCCGAGCTGTGACCATGCCGGGGAAGGGGTGAAATACCAGATAGAGATACGCGAGGTATTGGCCACCGGCCAATGGTGTTACGAAACAGAAGATGAAGCTTGGGGCCGCGACCTCTGCGATCAAATAGCGCCTTTTTGCCCTTGCGAAGAACCGGAGCAAGAAGACCACGATGATGGTTATGACTCCATAGCCCGATCCGAACAACCCGGCAGTGCGCTTTTCGCTGCGGCATTTATCAATCTGGAGATTCCTCCCAAAGATGTCCCCCACCTTCCCGACTTGCCCATAACGGATCACTGCTGCAAACTGGCGGTACATCCTTGCCGGCACACTGAGGAGGAGCTATCGCACTTGCCCACGTGGAATAATACATCGCAAACACCACAGGAGAAATTCCTAAACGCGATTACGGCGGTACTACTTGGGGTGCTGCAAAGTGCCTATGCCATGGAAAATGGGTTGTATGCTCCAATAGTAAATTACCAGCCGACGCAAAATTTGGAATTTCTTCGTTGCGACTATTTTCTGAAAGGCGAATTGCTCTATAATACAAGGGAGGAGGCGCTCTCTGCCGCTGCGCAAATCATCGCCCGGATAAAAAGCGGAAATTATCACATCAAGATAAACTTTGATCCGGAACGCTTCACTTACGGCTTTGAATTGTACGATGCCTGTTGTCATTACGGCGCCGAACGATTCCTGGCGGCTGCCCAGAACGATGCGGCCTGTTATTCGTTTGAAGAAACCGATCCGGAAAGTGGAAAAACCCGGTTTGGTTACTACATAGTGGACGAATGTTACCGCGTAGCAGTTCATCCTTGCGCTTATGACTCGGAGGCCAAAGCCCAAGCCGCCTTGGACCAACTGATGGCTGAATTGAATGATCTGATTGCAACGTCGGAAGCCAAGCGTTTCATTATTAACAAAACGGAAGGCAGGCACTTCCTGAAAATAACCCGACAACGAACCCGCCCTGATACCATTATCCCGGCTGTTCATACGGATAAAGCAGCGCCCCCCATTGCGGAGTCCCCCATTACCATCCTCGATCCATGCGATGAAGATGCGGCTCCCCCCTTTGAATGTGATACGCTCCTGGCCGGTGTAAAAGGATTCAAGACCGAATCCGGCGCTTTGAGCCACGCCCATACGCTCTTGCGCATACACAGCATGACCGGCACACCGGAAAGCCGGTACCAGTATATCATCGTGCCGGAGACGGAGTGCGGCCCTTGGACCATTCAATTGGTGGACACCTGCTGCGTACTGGCCAAGTCTCCCTGCCTCTTCAACGACAAATACACGCGCGACAGCAGTATGGCGGCGGTGAAGGCGTGTACGGCGGTGGAAGGCATGCACCTGCTGGAACACATCCTGCTGAGGCCCTGCGTTGAAGATTGCAAAGACAGCTATGTGCCCAATCAGCCATGCACCGACTCCGATGATAACTTGTTGAAACCCTGCAACCCCTGCCTGCTGCAAGGATGCCCTGACATGCAGTGTACATTGTGCTGGGTGGATAATCCTTTCGAAAAAGACCCCTGCGAGAAAGAGCAAAACCCGCCGCTCAGCTACCTCCCGTTTGCCGATTTGTACTCCTTCTGGGCTACCCTGGTGTTGCCGTCCTGGATGAAGCGCTTCCACGACGCCGATGCGCGCTCCTTTTTCCAGCATGTGCTGTATAAGGAAGCGCCGGCGCATATAGCCCTCAATATAGTTTGGCTCAGCCCCCGGCAAATGTGTCGTTTCGAGGATACCTACCGACTTTGGTTGACCTGGATGCGCTGCCCCGACAACGACATGGACTGCTCCGAACTGCCTGATTGCTGCGGAGACACCGTCCGCTTGGCTCAATATGAAGGTCAGAACCCATCCAGACAAAAATGCAATCTCCGCTGCTGCATGGTAAAATGCCTGACTGCCCTGATACCTTACCACTGGTGCGAACCCGGCATCGGCGACAAGGAGCCATGTGATTGCGCAGAAAAAATCAAAAGCAAAGTTCAGGATGACAGAATCGTGAAGCAGAGCAGTTCCAACTACCTGCAAGCGGAAAACGGACACTTCCTCCACCTCTTCCGTTGCCATCCTGCTCCGGCGAAGGCCCAGGATAAGCAGCCGGAAATCACACACCGCTCCATACTTTCCAGCCAGTTAGAGACGATCACTGCTATCCCTTTAACCGAGGCGCCTAAATCCACTACTGAGGCGCGCAGCATTGCAGTAGAGTCTTCGGCTCCGGCGCTGGAAAAGAAAAAAGAAGAACCTCCTGCACCTGCCAATGGCGCAGCCGCCGAGCGGCGCAGTTTCAACAGCCGGATACAGGAGCGCAAAGCAGAGGTGATGCACTTGGAAAGTAAGATATCCGACCCCGAAATCTTCCACCGCATAGCCGACAGCTTCCTGAACAGCGAGGCGCGTTTCTCCGAATTTAAAAAACACGCCACTTACCTGCTCGACCAAACGGATGACCTTTCCTCCGCCGAACTGCCGGAAACCATCCTGCTGAAAAACGCAGTATGGCACCTCCTGGACAAAGCCGTAGAACAGGACAAAGAAGGCGCCCCCTTCGCTCACGAAAAAGAATTCAAAGCCTTGCTTGCGCAAATGAAGGTCAAAGGTTTCAAGCTCAGGGAACTGGCCCAAAACTGGGACCAGGCCGGCAAGGTAAGCGGGGTTTTCGGCAAAAGCGCCGTCAACCGGTATTTAAAGTGGCTGAAATGACCCTGAAATAACTCCTCATGCAGCACATCATTGCACGGCAGGTATTCGAACTCAGCTTGCGCAACAGCGGGGAGGCTTTCGCCGTGCAACAAGCCGTGAGCCGCGCTTTTCGCGATCATGCCGTTCCCGCTATGGAGCGCCTGTTCGATCAATACAGCACAGAGGAAGAGTGGATCACCATAGACCGCCTGGAAATCCACCTGGGGCGGATAAGCGAGGCTGAATGGGCTTCTTCGGCCTGGTTGGACCGCATGATCGAAAGCATCAAGGATGCGCTGAAGCAGATGCTGAAGAATGGCGCTGCAGGTGTGGAGAAAAAACCGCTTCGGGTAGCCCGGTTTGAACAGTGGCTCTATTTTTTGCGCCACGGAAGGCTTCCCCGGCACGTCGTCCCCGCTCCTGAAGAGGAATGGCGCCGGCTCATCCTCGCCGCATTGGGTACCGAAATGCGGATTTTGGAACAATTGGCCCGTTTGCTGCGCAGCAATCCCGAAGCGCTCCGCCGATTGGTCATGCAACACCCACCGCAGTTTTTGGAGCACTTGGTAGAACTATTCACCGGTCGCAAAGCAACCGGACTTTTTGCTGTGCTCTCAGAAACCGGCAAAGCTGCACAGGCAATTGCCGAAATGCTGACGACCGGCAAGCCGCGCAGAAAACTGCCGCCCGGCGTCGGCGCCGCATTCACTGAGTTGATGGAAGCGCTGATTGCTTATGAGGAAACCAGTGCTGATCCGGGAATGCACGACAAGGGCGCTGCCGATTTGTGGCCTTCCCGGTCCACCCTGGATGCGGTGCGATCTGCCCGGCTGTTAGAGATACACTGCCGGCAAGCGGTCTTCCGAACCCTGTCGCAATCGCGATCTCCTTACACTGCCGACGATCTGCTTCAATTGGTTTTCCGTTCCGGGTCGCTCCGGGATATGCTCCCCCTTTTGGTCATGGCGGCCAATGGAAAGAGGAATCCCTATCCTGAACTCAAGGCGTTTTTCAAACGGGCAGGCTTCCTGCCGCCCGCCGCATCCGCCCGCAAACCATTGGATGTAAAAGATACCGCCGCTGCCGACAAAAAAACCGGCACCAAAAAGCGCGCGCCCGATGCCGACCCTGAAACGCCCGCCCCAAAACCCGGCACAGAACGCCGCGCTCTTACCGACCAGCCTGCAAATATCGGGCAGGACAGGACGGGCATACTGCGAGAAAAATTGCCGGAGGTCTCCTCCGGCCCGGCAACCGATCCACATTCAAGCCGGGGCACTGCCGGCCCGGCGGATACTGCTGTCGAATCAGAAGCCCTGCACACTCCCGTGGCCGGTTTGGTATTGCTCCACCCATTCCTCGCCATGTTTTTTGAGACCGTCGGCCTCTTGGAAAAACGCCGGTTCAAGGATGAATGGCGCCGCCAAAAAGCAGCGGCTTTACTCTACTACTTGGCCACCGGCGAGACCGGCGCCCCGGAGTACGACCTGGTCCTGCCCAAGCTCTTGTGCGGCATTCCCTTGCACACGCCCTTGTACCGGGAAATAGAACTGAGCGAGGAGGAAAAAGCAGAAGCGGAAGACATGCTGAAAGCCGCCATTGACAACTGGGGCGCGCTGGGCAGCACTTCGCCCGACGGCCTGCGGGGCAATTTCTTAGTGCGCGACGGCAAACTGACCCGCACCGATTTGGGCCGGCTGCTCCAGGTCGAAGCCCAATCCTACGACCTCCTGCTCGACCGCCTGCCCTGGGGCATCAACATGGTGAAACTGCCCTGGATGGAGGACATGCTGTTCGTGGAGTGGAGGTAGTCTGTCCCAAAGAATAACCATCGAAAACCTAAGCATTATGAAGGCCCAAAATAATGATTGTCCGCCCATCAGGGAAGCGCTGAGGCAACAAGCAAAAAATTCCGTAGAGGAAACAATCCTGTTTCGGCTGTTCGAACAAATCAGGATACCCGAAACGAACATCCTGATGGCCGGCATGATGTTGACGGCCAAAGACATGCTGGAATATCTGGTAGCCAAAAGCTATGACGACAATCAGGCCATCCGCACATTTCGCTCAGCATGGATTGCCGCCGTGGATTCCGACCGTTTCTATTGGGAGGCGTTTTTCCCCGGAGTATTTGTCTCCTTGGATGACGCCAATATGCCGAGCGGAATGACACAGCGGGTTGCCGGGGGAGAAACCGAGGAAATAGGCGGCTACTTTGAAGCGCCTGATTTGGACCGCGAATGGAGCCGTTACATCGGCTGGAGTTTTTTCAAAGCATACTCTGTTGCATTGAAGGATTCTGTAAGAGCGGCCTTTAGCCTGCCGGGCTGGCAACAAGCCACCGATTCGGATTCCAAAATCCTGTTCATGGCCAGGCATCTGCTTGAAAGCGTGGGAGGCAAACGCCTGTATTGGGCACTGCTCATGCTTATTGTTTCTATTCTTCTGGTCGTAACCCATTTTTCCACCCTGCCGGAAAGCGAACCCTAAACCTTGAAAACCGTACAAAAACAGAGCACGGCTACCACCGCCGCGCAACCCAAGACGGGGCGCCCTTTCTTCCAGAAGTCGGGAGAAGAAGCGATGGCCATGCCCGAACGGGAGACTTTTTTCACCGCAGGCAAAAATGCACCCGGCAACGCCTCACGCCCACTTATTCAAACCAAACTCACCATCGGCCAACCGGGAGATAAGTACGAACAGGAGGCGGATCAAGTGGCGGATCAGGTGGTGCAGCGGCTGGCACAGCCAGAGGCAATCACCCCAAATCCAACGGCAGAAAAGCCGATTGCACCCAAACTACAATTAAAAGCAGCCCCTGCCCCGGCAGCGAGCCAATCCTCCGCAACCCCCAGTGTGCAAACCAAGTGCGCCGAATGTGAGAAAGAGGAAAAAGAGCAATTGGAAGGAGCTGAGGCTTTGCCGGCCGTGCAGAAGAAGCCGATATTCGAGAGCGAGGCGAATAACGGCGCCCTACAAATGAAATGTGCCGCCTGCGAAGCCGAAGAAGAAACCCTGCAACCCAAGTCGGACGGCGTCGAAGCCCCTGCCGCCTCGTCCAGCTTGGAATCCCGCCTGCAATCCTCCAAAGGCGGCGGCTCGCCCCTGCCGGAAAACACCCGCTCGCAGATGGAAGGCGCCATAGGGGCGGATTTCTCCGGGGTACGGGTGCATACGAATAGCTCTGCGGTGCAGATGAATAAGGAGCTGGGCGCGCAAGCCTTCACCCATGGCAGCGATGTGTATTTTAATGCGGGGAAATATGATACGGGGAGTACGGAGGGGCAGCGGTTGCTGGGGCATGAGTTGACGCATGTGGTGCAGCAGGGGGGAGAGAGCCGGCAAAAACAAATTTCAAATGAAGAAAAGAAAGAGATTCCACAGTTAAAAACTGATAAAGAATATATTCAACAATATTCTTGGAGTGAATTTGTTGATGATGTTACTTCTCCCGTTGAATCTACATGGGATAGAGCTACAGAATTGGGTAGAAGTGCATACGATACTGCGATTGACGTGGCAGATACTGCAATTGATACAGCGGTTGGAATCGGCGAAAGAGCGATCTATACCGCCCGTAATATTGGAGGTTCCATTTATGACACTGCGATAAGTGCAGTAAATATTGCAACAGAAACAGTTAGTGGTGTTTTGGATTGGCTGGCTACCGAGGCAGGGCAGAGGATTCAAGCATTCGTGGATAGGTTTGGAGGAGTTATCTCAATTACTTCAAGTGGACTTGTTATTACCCTTCCAAGATTTTGCCCGATACCAGCATTAGCTCACCAGGTTGATATTGAACCAATTTCTGGTGACAAGACGGTTCCCCTATTTGCCATTCCGATAGGGCCAGATTTATTTATATCGGGAGAAGTGGGTGTTACTGGGACAATAGCTCCAGAATTTCAAGCGCAAATAGGACCAATTTGTTTAGAGGGAGTGAGAATGGTCATCAACCCATTTTCTCATCACTATGGAATTAGTGGAAGCGTAAGTGCTACTGTTGCTGGTTCTTTAGGAGCAGAAGCAAGGGGAGGGCTTATTGGGCAATTATCATTAATGGCTATTGTGCCGGTGGGACCAGTACCTGTTCCAATTTCGGTGCCGCTCACAAGTATAGAGGGAGGTGTAGCGGTAATGCTGAGGGGAATTGGCACAACAAAATGGACAATTGGAGGAGGGTTGGAATATGGGGGAGGGGCAATTAATGTAGGTGGATTCAGCACGCTTGAATTGGGATTGGCAGGTGATGCCTTTTTGGGGGCATACGGCCAAATCAGTCTTTTAGGAGAAAATTTGTGTAGAATATATTGGCAGCCATTTGAATGGCATAATCAAATAGCTGCCACCTTAGGGATTGGGTCAAATCTAACCATTGTGCCCGGAGGAAGTAGCCCCGGTGTTGGATTGAGCATTGGGGGATATTTAGGACTCTCACCCTTCGAAAACTTTGACTTAGCAATCAGCAGGGAAGGGTTTAAGGATGATTGTCCGCTAATCGAAACCATCTGCGACATTCTAAGGGTTTTTCATAAACTGCCTTCACAAAACAATGGGACATGGGCGAATTATGGTGCTGGTAATCGCTTGGAAGGTCCCTTAGAAGTTTATGAAAGAAGACCTCAAAGAGCTAGTGGCTCAATGTGTAGAGGAGCATGTGGCCCTGATTGTGACACTTGTAAATCTTCCCCATTTTTTGTTTACACAGATCCACTTAGTGGAGAGGTTTGGCGATACACCCATTTCAGAATATGTGATACACATGAGGGGTGTCGTGAACACGATGCTGCATTTGACTGGGCCGCCGATGCGCATGGTGAAACTGGGCCATTAGCTATCATAATGCCAGCACACATGGCGGGAAATATTGAATGCGCATGTAACTTTCCTGCCTTGAATTGTGCTGGTTGGATCAAAGGAATGCGACCCCACGATGGGGTGATGCTATTTGCCGACATGGCGGAAAGGGCGAGTAGCGGGATATCTTCCCAGCCAGGCAGGGGTGGGCAACCTCCGTTTGGAGAACAAGGAGAAGATTTTTATCATTACAGTAAAAATCCGCCCGCTGGAGATTTCAGAAGAGGAGGCGAAAGGTGGACAACGTATCATACCAATTGTGCAGCAGAGGCAAGTGCTGCCACAGGGGTGCCTCTTCCATTGAATTATATTTCATCAATTGGTTTTGGACGTGCAATTAACTACATTAATGTAAATGATTTCCAAACAAGATGGTTTAATTCAATTATCACAGGTATTTATACGCCAGCTAATCATTATCGCAATCATCAATCAATACCAGAAAACGACTACACTACTCAAAGATTAACTATTTTTTCAAGAGATTGCGATGCGTCTTCAAATGGTAATTTTCCAACCAATAACAATCAATTGCCACCAGGACAAGGGGGGGAAACACCAAGTCAACAAAACCTTCCAAATCAAGGTGGAGGAACTGGTGACAGATTTAATTCCAATTCATCTGGACAAGGAGTAACAAATCCAACTGGAACAAATATTGACTTGGATAGAGTGGCTGACTTTTCGAGATTTCAACGCTATGGCGAGGTTCTTCCTTCGAGTGGCTGGCTATTTGGAGAGGAAGGGATACAAACCACAACAGCATCCAACCTGATTGAATTAGGAAGAGCTTCGTTACTTAATTATGATATCGTATATCTTGTTGGGAACTTATTAAGTCAAATAAGAAGAGACCCTCGTATGGTTGCAACAGAGGAAGCGATATTGAGAAGGTTGAGAAGTGACGATAGATTTGGCTCACAACTTTTTTATGCAACAGGTACTGAACTTGTTGGCTTCGGAGGTGATAGGTGGACTTCTCCAAATGAAGATTGGGGGAGTATTGGCGAGGATAATCCGTTGACGCATGTTGAAACGTGGCAAGTAGCTGGTAATGAGCTTACTTGGGCTTTAAGAAATGCTACTGTAAGATATTGGGCAGAAGTTGACGCAATGGGAAATATTACCATCACTTATCGCTTAAATGACAGGCTGGATTTAAGCCCCTCGCCTGGCAGAAGAGAAGCATATAATAATATTTCTCGTGTTTTGGGCTTTTTTTACCACGATTTAGCAGGTGGAAACATTAACTTACAAACAAGAGCAGAATGGGTGTCTCGGAGATAATAAATAGCCGCCACCATACCCGCTCGCGCCGAGATTCCATCTCGTGCGAATTATCCCGCGGGTTCTACCCGCATATCAAACATTTCACACTTTGCATCCCCTCGCGCCTTCCCCGACACGCGTATCAAGTCCATCTCGTCCAAACTATCACGCGAGTCCCGCCTGCATATCCAACATTTTCCATCACCAATAAGCACATACAATGCACTATAAGCCAGTATTTTAAACACCACAGGCTGTAAAATCCACCACTCCAAGCACCGCCACTACCAGAAAACCCTCCAACCAACCTCTGAGCGCGACAACATCAACTGAACATACCATACCCATTTTCTCATCTTTAAAACCTTCCACCACCATGTCCAAACCATATGCACCCCCTCCCGCCCTGCGCTGGAACCAATTGGCCTGCGAGGCCCTCTACCTCACCAACACGGGGCCGACCGTAGCCGCCCGTGCGCTGTGCATCATCCACACGGCCATGTACGATGCCTGGTCTATTTTTTCGCCCGGCAAGGAGCGCAGCACCACTACCGGCGATATGTACCAACGCATCGGCGATCCCAAGTGGAACACGGCGGCCAACCGCAGGGTCGCCTACAGCTTTGCTGCCTACCGCACCATCACCTGCGATGCCATCTACGCCAATCCGCTGCCGGATGCCTTCAAGGAGAAGGTGCGGAATTATATGGTCAAAGACTTGGTCCTCGACCCGGACGACACCTCTCAAAAGCCCGATAATCCGGCAGGGCTTGGCAACCTGTCCGCCCGCTTGGTGCTGGAATGCCGCGAAGGCGACAAGTCCAACCAGGCCAATCGCTTCGAAGACTGGACCGGCTATCAGCCCATCAATCAACCTCCTCCGGTGCGCACCAAGGACATCAACCACTGGCAACCTCAATTGGTGGCCAAAAAACCGCAAAAATTCCTCACTCCGCATTGGTGTCAGGTGACGCCGTTCGCCCTGAGCAAAGCGGACCAATTTCGCCCGCCGGCGCCTGTAACGAAGGAGAAATTTGCGGAGTTCAAGGCGCTCGGTGATACCGTGTCCGAGTACAGCGCCAAACTCACGGAGACGCAAAAACTTGTGGCCGAATACTGGGCCGGCATCCACGAAGACCGCCATCCCGGCATGGAGTATGACCCCTCCGGCGGGTACTGGACCACCCCCTCCGGGCAATGCTGCCGCATAGCAGGCGAAATAGCAGTGAAGCGGGAATACGGCGCCAATGCGGTTGTGCCCCTGTTTTTCGCCCTCACCAATGCTTTGCTCGATGCCTCCATCGCCGCCTGGGATGCCAAACGATACTATGACTATGTACGCCCCGTAACGATGATCGCCGAACTGCGCGATGACGAGCATTTCCCATCCTGGGGCGGGCCATGTCGCGGTGCCGTGGAAATGCAGGGCGAGGGCTGGTGCCCCTATTTACTTGGTACTCCGCCATTTGCGGAGTATGTGTCCGGCCATAGTTGCTTTTCGGCTGCTACGGCCGAGATTTTGCGTTGTTTCACCGGCAGCAATGAATACGGCGGCTCCGTGACCATTCCTACCAAAGGTTCCCGCATAGAGCCGGATTGTACGCCCTCCTGCGACATTACGCTTTCCTGGCCCACCCTCGACGACTTGGCTAAAGGCCCCAATGGAGTAGGCATGTCGCGCATTTATGGCGGCATCCATTTTATGCCGGGTAATGTGGAAGGAGCTAAGCTGGGTGAAAATGTAGCTAAGTGCGTGTGGGAACGCACCTGCCGCTACCTCAACGGCACGATATAGGCGAAATGAAAATCATCGCCATTGCGATACAGAAGGGCGGCTCCGGCAAAACCACCACCGCTCTGAATCTGGCCGCTGCCCTGCGCGAACTGGGCAAACGTGTATTGCTGTTGGACCTGGATCCACAGGCCAACCTTACCCAGGCGCTGGGTGTGTCGGAGGAGATCGAACCCAACATTTACCACGCGCTGCGCCAGGAAGCATTCGAACAGGCCGCGTCCATGGAGGCTTTGTTGGTCACCCGTCACGGCCTCGATCTGGCGCCTGCATCCATTGAACTGGCAGCGGTGGAGATCGAATTGGTGAGCATATATGGGCGGGAACAAATCCTGAAACCGCTGCTGCACCGCCTGAAGGCGCCTTACGATTTTGTGCTGATAGACTGCCCGCCCTCCATGGGCATGCTCACGGTCAACGCCTTGGTGGCAAGCGATCTGATCATCATGCCGTTGCAAGCCGAGTTTTTGCCGCTCAAAGGCGTACGCAGTTTCATGTTACATCTGGAGAAGATCAAAAAGCTGTTGAATCCGGGCATTGATTTGCTCGGATTCGTATTGACCAAGTATGACCGGCGCAAGACCATGAACCGGAATGTACTGGAAAAGCTGAAGGAGGAATACGGGGAAGAGAAGATTTTCAGTACCTTTATCCGCACCAATATAGCTTTGGTGAATGCCCAGGAAAAGGGGGTAGATATTTTTACATTCGACAAAAACGCCAACGGCGCCAAAGACTACCTGCAACTGGCGCAAGAAATGTTGGCCAAAATGTAACAGCCATGAAAAGCATATTCCGATCGGGGCGCCGCCGGCCGCACCAGCACCACGAAGAGGCCCAGCAGGACAATGCGACGCCTTTCTTCGATAAAAAGGGCGACAGGCCCCGAAGCAGCCCGTTTTTTTCGCAGGGGGGAGCCACTGTACAAGCCAAGCTCGCCATAGGCCAACCGGGCGACCGGTATGAGCAGGAGGCCGATGCCGTAGCCGACAGCGTGGTGCAAAATCAGGGCAGAGGCGCTGCGCCGGCCATCCAGGGTAAAGGCATCAGCCGTATCCAACGGGTTTTGACCGCCGCCGACAGCGACGCAGCTACCGCCGATGAGCGCATGGAGGAGGATAAGATGGTGCAGGAAAAACCGGAAGTACAGCGGGAGGCCGCCGTCGCTGAAGCTATGGCGGGCGAGGAGGAAGAGCCTGTGCAGATGCAACATGACCCGCTTTCGCCAAGGCTACAGCGGGCGATGGAGGAAGATGTTCAAATGAAAGCTGAAGCTGGAGGCAGCACGGCGGGGCCGCAACTTAGCAACCGCATAAAGAACTCCGCTGGTAAGGGCAGGCCGCTGCCCGGCAAGGCTCGCGCGGAAATGGAGCAGTCGTTCGGCACGGATTTCAGCGGGGTCAACATCCATACCGATACCGAAGCGATGCAGATGAACAAGGAACTCGGCGCTCAGGCTTTTACTCACGGGCAGGATGTGTATTTCAATGCGGGCAAGTTCAGCCCGGAGCATACGGAGGGGAAGAGGTTGCTGGCGCATGAGCTGACGCATGTGGTGCAGCAGGGGGGAGGAATACGGAAAAAGAGCAATGAGACAGAAAAAAATGCTTCGAAGCCCAAATATCCTAATGATTTCATTTTCTATACTGGAGGTTTCAACGGATTTTTAGGGATAGTGCAAAATGGACAAATTGTTTATCAAACCACGGCTATCTCAGGTCATCCAGGATTCTCAGAACATGAAAAAAATGTAGGCCCAATACCACAAGGTAAGTATTGGGTCAGTCCTAATATTAAACGGCCTGAAGTTAAACGGCCTCAAAATGGAGTCGGCGGGGTCAGTGGTATTGGAAGTGGTTATCAAGAGATTTCTAGTTTCGATCTTGTTGAATGTGACACTCATAGCCATTACTGTACCGAAACTTGCGGTTCTCAATCTGGTACTTGTTTCACTCCTGTTGGTGTGTGGGGATCGAAAAGGTTGGCAATTGAGGGGCGGATCCAGGTAATTTCTCCTGATGGGAAGAAAATATACAGAGACGGATTCTATTTTCACGGTGGGCATCATTCTGTCAATGTAACTAGTGGATGTATTAAAGTATCCGATTCTGCTTTCTTTGATCAGGTAAGGATTCACTTTAAATCCAGAACGCCTCTATTTGTTGATAGCCAGTTGACAAGTAGAGCTATACTCCATTATTTCCCCAAGGTAATTAATCAATTTTTCGGATATACTGAGTATTGACGAATTATTAACTCTTTCATGCACCCCCAACTCCTCCTCCTCTCACTCCAATACCTGACGCAGGCCATCCTCGCCCGCTTGGATCAATATTTCGGGGCCGATTCGGCAGCCGGCGCCATGCGCTTTCCGCCTGAGCCGGACTGGGCGCAGTATGATGCTGCAATGACGCAGTTTATACAAAAGGAGCGGCTCGACCGAGACGAGGTATTACTATTGTTGCTGGCTTTGGCGCCGCACATCCAGGCCAACTATTATGAGGCCGTGCTGTTGGAGCGCTTGCCGCAAAGCGGCGATTTCCCGGATTTCGGAGGCGTCAAAGGCAAACAGTACCGGGGCATGTTGCCCACCGGCGAGACCGCCCTCTTCGTACTTGCCGGCAATGATCTGCTCCAACGCATGAAAGTGCAGGAGTACTTCAGCGCTGCGCATCCGTTTGTCAGGAGAGGTATTCTATGGCTGGAAGACCCGCATGATGGCGAACCCCGCATGAGCGGGCGCATCATCCTTTCACAAGAATATGTGGACCTGCTCACCACCGGTAAAGTGCAAAAACCCCGGTTCAGCGGCTCCTTCCCCGCGGAGTTGGTAGAAATTAAAATGGATTGGAATGACCTCGTGCTCAATGCGCAAACGCTTTCGGAAGTCAAGGGGCTGCTCACCTGGCTGAAACACGGACAGGTACTGCTCGACGACCACGGCATGGGCAAACGGCTCAAGCCCGGCTTCCGTGCCTTGTTTCACGGCCCCCCAGGTACCGGCAAAACCCTGACTGCCGGCTTGTTGGGTAAGCATACCGGGCGCGATGTATATAAAGTGGATCTTTCCATGGTGGTTTCCAAATTCATCGGCGAAACCGAAAAAAACTTAGCCAACCTTTTCGATCGCGCTGAAAACAAAGACTGGATTCTATTCTTCGACGAAGCAGACGCCCTCTTCGGCAAGCGCACCAACGTGCGCGACGCCCACGACAAATACGCCAACCAGGAGGTGTCCTTTCTGCTGCAAAGAGTCGAATCCTATGCCGGCTTAGTCATCCTGGCTTCCAACTTCCGCAGCAATATAGACGAAGCATTCAGTCGCCGCTTTCAAAGCATCATTCACTTCCCCATGCCCAAAAGCAACGAGCGGCTCATCCTGTGGGAAAAATCATTCCCTGAAAAATTCAATCGCAATGGGATTTCGCTTGAAGCGCTCGCTCAGAAATACGAACTCAGCGGAGCCTCCATTCTCAATATCGTTCAGTATGCCTCCCTCATGGCCTTGGAACGGGGCGACCGGAATATCCTCCCCCATGACATCCGCGAGGGTGTGGTGAGGGAATATGCTAAAGACGGAAAAACGGCGCCGTGAATAAATCTCGAAATTGATCCCCATGCAAAACTACCTCCTACAACTCCTCCAAGACATTGCCGCCACCATCTACCCCACTTCCTCTGCCCGCCGGGCCAACCCGACATTTTCACCTTCGTAAAAGAACAGGGCCTCGCTTATCAGAACATCACAATGGCCTCAACAGATATACCCCTGGAAGATAACGATTTGCCTTTTTGAAATTAACTCCACCCCACTCACACACTCACCCCTCTCAACTCCTCCCTCACCCTCTCCTCCACCTCCTGGGCAGCCGCCCTGTCCAAAAACTGCAGCCGCAGCCGGCGAGCCAGCACATCCTCCACCGTCAGAGCCATTTCGTGGCGAATGGCGTGGCGCACATCCGCTATGGTGTAAGGATAAGCGGGATGCAGCCGCAGCGCATATTCCGGACTGGGTTCTTTGGCCGGGCGACTCACCGCAATGCGACGGGTAGGGCATTTTTTAAAGGGTAAAGCGGCGATGGCAGCGGCTTTGTTGACGGCGTCTTGGGCCATTTTCCGGTAGGTCGTCCACTTGCCGCCGGTGATGGTAATGAGGCTCGATTCGGAAACGATCAGGGCGTGATCGCGCAGGAGATGGGCCGTAGAGCGGAGGTCTTGCATGCGCACCAAAGGCCGCAGTCCGGCGAAGACCGACAACACTTCGGAGCGGCGGAGTTGCGTGCGACAGTATTGGTTGAAATTTTGCAAAATAAAGTCCACCTCCTCTTCTCCGGCAAGGGGTTCCGCCGTTGCTTCCTCCACTGGCACATCGGTGGTGCCGATGACGACTTTGCCCATCCAGGGAACGGCAAACAACACCCGCCCGTCGGTGGTGCGCGGAATGAGCAGGGCGTGGTTGCCCTCGAAAAAGGAGGTATCCACCACCAAATGAGTACCCCTCGACGGCTTCACCACGGGCTTGTGCTCCGGGTTGTCGGCACCCATGAGCACATCGGCAAAAACGCCGGTAGCATTGATGACGGCCCCTGCCGAGACCTCATACCGTTGCCCGGTGTGGCGGTCCAATAGCCGCAAGCCGCTGATCTTGCCTTCGGAAGAGTAGAGAAAAGATTGGGCCTCCACATAATTCAAAACGGTGGCGCCGTAAGTCGCGGCCGTATGCGCCAAGGCAATGCACATGCCGCTGTCGTCAAACTGCCCGTCGTAATACATCACCCCGCCGCGCAGCCCCTGCGTTTCCACAGAAGGCATCAGTTCCGCCACTCGCCGGGCCGAAAGCAGGCGCGTGCTGCCGACGCTGAGTTTGCCCGACAGCAGGTCGTACAGCTTGAGTCCTATCCAAAAATAAATCAGTTTCCAAACCTGATACACCGGCAGAATGAAAGGCACGGTTCGGGTCAGTTCGGGGGCGTTTTTTAAGAAAAAAAAGCGTTCGCGAAGGGCGCCTTTGACTAAGTTGATATTGCCCTGCTCCAAATATCGCACCCCGCCGTGAATGAGTTTGGTGGAACGGCTCGAAGTGCCCTGAGCAAAATCGAACCGCTCCACCAATAAGGTTTTATAGCCGCGTGCGGCGGCGTCCAATGCTGCGCCCAAGCCCGTAGCGCCCCCGCCGATGATGACCATATCCCAGCGGGCGGTTTGCTGAAGTTGCGCTATGTGCTCGGAGCGTCGCATGGCTTAGAATTCCATCGTGTGCGTCTTCGTCTCTGTACCGTTATCGTTCTCCGCTCGAATGACAATGGTATTCGTTCCGCGCACGAGGTTGACAGTGCTTTGGAACATGCCGGACTTGCTGTTGAACGTAAAATCAGTCACTTTTTCACCATTGACGGTGAAGGTGATCTGCTCTGCGCTGCCAATGCCCTCAATTTTGGCAATCACCGTGCTGCGGCCCTGCGCCGGGTTCATCGGGTTGATGGTCGGTTCGGACACCGATTCTATGGTGATGACCGGCCCTTGCTGTTGTACCACATCGGGGCGCAGAACGGTGACGGTGGCGGTGTCGCTGCCCACTTTGTTGGTAGCAATGACGCGAATGGTATTGGTTCCGCCCTCCAAGGGAATGGTGGCGGTCAGTTCTTTGGCTTTGGCATCGTAGTTGAAATCGCCGAAAGGCTTGCCGTTGCGGGTCAGCAAGATGTCGTCTCTGGAGGCCACATGCAGCACCGATGCTTTCACCTGCTGCTCGACGCCTCTGGCCGGCAGGCCCGATCTGGCCGGAACGATGAATTTCACCACAGGCGCGGGATCGGCCGGGCGCGGCGTGTATTTCACCGTTACGGAGGCTTCCGCCGAACCGTCTGTGTTGGAGGCCGATACGACCATCGCGTTATCGCCTTCGCGCAGGTTTTCTACCGTGGCGGTAAACTGGCCGTTTTCAAAACTGAACTGCGACTGTGCATTGCCGTTGACCGTAAATCTCACCGAGCGAGCGGCAGTCACGTTTTCAATCGTCGCTTTCACCGTCACTGTGTTGGTTTCCAAATTGGCATTGTTGGTCGGCGAGGTAATTCTGACCGTCGGCGGCGCGACTTTGCGATACGTCACATTCACCGATTTTTCATCCTGACCATCGT